>BNJU01001893.1_pt1 | contig 58435 bp, 67 predicted proteins | sample 8539281 | NCBI WGS metagenome assembly BNJU01 (sample SAMD00202456, study PRJDB9452) | human saliva metagenome | isolation source: human saliva | place: Japan
CAATGATGACGAAGATCATCCAGTTACCCTCGAAAAGCAGACGCGACTCGGTAAACGACTGAATGAACATCGCGATGATGATAACCGCCGGAATGACGTCCCACAGGTTGTCGTCGATATGAGCGACCGCGACTTTGACGACGCGGTAGAGCGTCCAGACGATAGCAACGGTGATCATGGCCGCGCCCACGAAGCCGGTCGTCAACGCCGCCTCGACGTACGCGTTGTGTGCCTGATTGGTCGGCGTCCCGTCAGGTCGGATGACGAGAGAGGCAAAAGGCTCCATGTCCGTGGGCCAACCAATGAACCATCCCCAGCCACCGATTGGACGCTGCGCGATAAGCGGCGCAACCGCATGCCAGATGACGGAACGCCCGCTCATGTCGGGGCTCCGCCCGAAAGCGTCGGCGATCATGTGGCGACAGAAGAACGCTCCAATCGCGGTCAGAACGCCGACGCCCGCGAACATGCCGACGACGCGTAGACGCAGGTGCACCGGAACGCGGCGCTGCACGACCAAGCCGCCGATGACGACCAGGCACCCGACCGTCGACAGAGCGACCGTCGCCGACTGTGTCAACAACATGACGACGCCACATGCCGCCAGCCAGAGCGCCGTCGACAGGCGCGCCGAACGTGTCTGCATGTGCCGCAAAATCAGGCAGACCGCCAGCAAAAGTGCCACAAAAGCAAGGGGGTTTCTGTTGCCGGGGAAGCCCTGAATCGGTCCTCCCTGAAGGAGAAGTCCGTCCACCCAGTAGTAGGAGGCGGGAAGCGGCCCTCTGCCCCACATGATGGGAGGTGCGAGCGGTCCATGCCCGAAGAAAGCAACCAAAGCCTCAAGAACGAACGATGAGCCGATGATCCACTGAAACGCGAGGATGAGGGCGTCCACGAGTTCGGTCAGTGGGAGCGCTACTGCCACGGCTATCGACACCAACGTCAGGGCTACCGACAGGACAACGTACTTTGCGCTCACAACGGGAGAAACGGACCACGCGCACGACAGGGCACACCAGACGACGAAGAGACACGTGGTGGTTGGAAAGCGACGCAGCAACAGCGAGCGCCCGGAGCTACGAAAGAGCACCACGAACGCCACAAGCAGGATCAGCGTTGGTACAAGCGAACCGATGTCCCCGAAGATACCCCCGAACGCCCTTGCCGGCGAAGCCGACAAAGAACATCGCAGCAACCGTGTAGCGCATCATGCGCGTGCGCAGGGCATCATCACGATCACTCCCCACGGCATCGCTCACAGCGCTTGCCTCATACGTCATACACGAAACAGTAAGCGAGGCGGGAGCGGCCTTCTCGCCGCTCCCGCCTCTTGAAACCCAACTGAGACATTCTCTGTGAGAACGCCCTCAACTTATCGTTCAGTATCAGTAACCCATGTTCACGCCGAAACGCACATCACGGGCAGCTGCAAGCTTCGACTGCAGCCCGTAGATGTCGATGAATCCGCGCGACGAGGACTGATCGAAGGTATCGCCGGTCTCGTAGGTCGCGAGGTTGAAGTCGTACAGCGAGGACTCGGAGCGGCGCCCGTTGACGGTTGCGCGACCGCCGTGCAGCACCATGCGAATATCGCCGGATACGTATTCCTGCGTGTGCTCGATGAAGGCATCCATCGACTTCTTCAGCGGCGAATACCACTGGGCCTCGTAGACGAGTTCGCCCCAGGTCTGCTCCAGCTGGCGCTTGTAGCGGCGCTGCATGCGCTCAAAGCGTCACGGACTCGAGGGCCTGGTGCGCCTCGATGAGCGCGACCGCGCCGGGTGCCTCGTAGATTTCGCGAGACTTAATGCCGACGAGGCGATCTTCGACCATGTCGATACGGCCGACGCCCTGAGCACCCGCGCGACGGTTCATTTCTTGAATGGCCTCGAGCGGCGTCACGCGGTGCCCGTCGATGGCGACCGGGATACCCTTTTCGAAGGTGATGACGACCTCGTCCGGCAGTGGCGGGTAGGTCGGGTCGTCGGTGTAGTTGTAGACGTCCTTGGTCGGAGCGTTCCACAGATCTTCGAGGAAGCCGGTCTCGATGGCGCGGCCCCACACGTTCTGGTCGATCGAGAAGGGGTTGTGCTTGGTCGTCTCGATCGGCAGGTTATGCTTCTCCGCGTACTCGATCGCGACGTCACGCGTCAGCGCGAGATCACGGACCGGTGAAATGCAGTCCATGTCCGGTGCCATCGAGGTAATCGAGACCTCGAAACGGACCTGGTCGTTGCCTTTGCCCGTGCAGCCGTGCGCGACGGTCGTCGCACCAAACTCGCGAGCTGCCTTCACCAGGTGCTTGGTGATGACAGGTCGCGACAGGGCCGATACGAGGGGGGTACTTACCTTCGTACAGAGCGTTGGCTTTGAGCGCAGGCATGCAGTACTCTTCTGCGAACTCGTCGCGGGCATCTGCCACGTACGCTTCCACAGCGCCACAGTCGAGGGCACGCTGACGAATGACCTCGAGATCCTCTCCACCCTGACCGACGTCAACGGCGACGGCGACGACCTCACGGCCGGTCTGCTCGCCGATCCATCCGATGGCGACAGAGGTGTCCAGGCCGCCTGAATACGCCAGGACGACGCGATCTTTGCTCGACATGTGGGTTCCTTCCAATTGTTGGGTCCGTGGTGCCCGGGGCGTCTGTCAGAACGAGGCCGGGCTAGTTTTCGGGGAATGAGCCGGGTTCGGCGAGGGCCAGCAATGAGCGTTCGACCTCGGCCGCACCTTCTTCGCTGCGGCAGATAACGAGGATTGTGTCGTCGCCGGCGATTGTTCCGGCGATCTCGTCGCGCCTCACAGCGTCGATCGACGAGGCGAGGAGGTTGGCTGCACCTACCTGGGTGCGCAAAACGAGCTGGTTTCCCACCTTTACGGAGGTAACGAGGAGAAAGCTGGCACCAGCGCGCCAGACGGACGTTGGCGGCTTCAGCGTCGTGGGTGAGCCCGCCGTCATGGTCGGGCACCGTGTAAATGAGTGCGCCGGACGCATCGCGGATCTTCGTCGCGCGCAGGTCCATCAGATCACGCGAGAGGGTCGTCTGAGTGACGTCAATTCCCCGCTCAGCCAGGCGAGCGCGCAGCCCCTCCTGGCTACCGATCGACTCCGACGCCAGGAGATCACGGATCATCTCGTGCCGCGCACTCTTCGTGCTCGGAAATGCGGGTGTTGCACTCATATGCATGATTATACATATAAATGCATATAAATAAGCAAGCGGGCGAGGGATGTCCCTCACCAGCCTGCTATCAATGTGCTCAGGCGCGCAGCTGAGCCGCGATATCGTCAGCCCATGCGTCGATCGCGTCCCAGTCGCGGAAGTCGCCCTCAACAACACCGGCGAGGCGCGCAACCGAGCGCTCGCGCAGCGACAGGAGCGCCGGCTTGTAGCGTCCCGGGAACGTACGCAGCTCACAACAGTTCACGTGGGTGAGCAGCGGGCCGACACGATTGTCATCCTGCTCCGAGTGCTTCGGAACGCCATTCATACCGACGGAGAAGGCCCAGACCGGCTTGTCGCGCAGATCATCCTTGAAGCGCTCCATAAAGTCGTGCGCCTCGGGCATCCACTGGAGAATGTAAACGGCAGAGCCGACGATCACGGCATCGTAGGCCTCAACCGTGACAACGTCAGCGGGCGCGACGCGATCGACGGTAAAGCCCGCCGCCTCGAGGCGCTTCGCGATGGCGTCGGCGACCTCGTCCGTCGCCCCGTGCTTTGATGCTGCAGTAACAAGGATGTGCATGTACCCATCGTAAAGCGAAGACCGGTCGAACCGATGGGCACAACGCCCCAAATGAGTGGGGTGCCACACCGCCGATTCGACCGGTCAATCGCTTGATGGACCTTAGGCGCGCAACGACGCCCCCAGGACCTTGGACGCCTTCGCAACGACATGCTCGCGGACCTGCGAGGATTCCTTCGCGGTCAGCGTGTGGTCGGCCGCGCGCAGACGCAGCGCAAAGGCGAGAGAGCGGTAGCCCTCGGGCACCTGGTCGCCCTCGTAGATGTCGAAGAGCGTCACGGACTCGGCGAGCTGCCCCGCACCCTGGCGCACGATCTGCTCGACACGCGAGGCCGGGATATCGGAGGGCACGACGAGAGCGATGTCTTCCTTCGCCAGCGGGAACGTCGAAACAGCCTTGACCTGAATGGGCTGCTCGCTCATCTGCAAGATCAGTGCATCGATGTCGATCTCGAACGCGCACGAACGGGCCGGCAGGCCGAATGCGCGGCACGCGGCGGGCGACAGCTCACCAGCGAGAGCAACATCGACGAGGTCGCGTCCAGCGCGCACGAAGACGCGCGCGACGCGGCCGGGGTGGAACGGCGCGACCGCAGCGGGATCCGTCGCCGGAGCGGGCATCGGAGCCCCCTTGTGCGCGGGCACCTCGTCCATCCAGGCGCGGGTCACCTCGACACGAACGCCGAGCCCCGAGGCCACACGACGCACGTACTCGAGGGCATCAGCCCAGTCGTAAGCGCGGGCGTTCGAAAGGACGCCGGCCGGAACAGCCTGACCGGTGAGGACACCACCGATGTGCCAGGGCTGCGCCGGAATACCGGCCTCGAGGGCTGCGAGCACCTCATCGGAGGGGCGCTGCTCTGCGCTGGGCAGGTCCGCAGGAACGGTTCCTGCAGGACGGGCGACCTTGGCGACCTCGAAGATCGCGACATCCGCGTTGGAGCGCGACACGTTACGGCCAGCGACATCGAGAAGCGTATCGAGCACCGTCGTGCGCAACCAAGGCGCATCATCTGCCTGCGGGATTGCGCAGACGCAGGGCCTCGCGGCGCGGATCATCGGCGGGAATGCCCTGACGATCCCAGGTGTCGGACACGAAGGGGTAGGACTCGACCTCGACCAGTCCCCCATCAGCCAGCGCAGCGGCGGCCAGACGGCGAGCCTTTTGCGCGGTCGTCAGGCCATGGCCCGCCGGGGCGGTCGGCATGATCACGGGAATGTTGTCATAGCCGTCAAGGCGAGCAACTTCCTCAACCAGATCGGCCGGGAGCGTGAGGTCGGGACGCCACGAGGGAGCCGTCACCGTGAACACTCCGTTGTCCGGGCCTTCGACGACGCAACCGACCGTGCGCAAAAGATCGGCGATGCGTTCGGGGCTGTGCGCCACGCCCGTCAGGCGCTCCACCTCGCCGACGGGCAGCGAGATAACGACGTCATCGCCGCACTGATCCACGTCGGTGACGCCTCCGTCGACCGTGCCTCCGCCGTATTCGAGGAGAAGCTCGACAGCGCGCTGGGCGGCCACTGCAGGAAGCTGCGGGTCCGTGCCGCGCTCGAAGCGCTTCGCGGCCTCCGAGTGCAGCTTGTGGCGGCGCGAGCTACGAGCGATGGACACCGCATCGAAGTGCGCGGCCTCGAAAAGAATGTCGGTCGTGCCCTCCCCGACCTCGGAGTAGGCACCGCCCATGACACCGGCGATACCGATAATGCGCGAACCTTCTCCCTTGGGAGAATCGGTGATGAGCAGATCCTGCGGGTCGAGCTCGCGCTTTTCCTCATCCAGGGTCACCAGCGTCTCGCCCGCGCGGGCGCGGCGCACGACGATCGGAGCAGCCAGGTCGCCCAGGTCGTAGGCGTGCATCGGCTGGCCGAGGTCGAGCATGACGTAGTTCGTGATGTCGACGGCGAGAGACACCGAGCGCATGCCGGCTGCCTCAAGACGCTCGACCATCCAGCGCGGAGTCGGAGCATTGGGGTTGGTGCCACGCACGATGCGCGCAACGAAACGGTTCACGCCGACGCGCCCACGAATGGGTGCATCATCGGAAAAGACGACGGGGAAACCGTCGGCATTCGCGGCCGGCGGCTCAGCTGCGATCACGCCCGGCAGGCCCGGGTCGCGGAAGGAAGCGCCCGTCGAGTGCGAGTACTCGCGAGCGATACCACGCATGGAGAAGCAGTAGCCGCGGTCCGGGGTCACGTTGATCTCGAGAACCTCTTCGCCCAGGCCAAGCCAGGATACAATGTCCGTGCCGACGGCGGGAATCTCACGGTTCGGGAAGTACTTCGGCAGCACGATGATGCCGTCGTGGTCCTCCCCAGTCCGAGTTCGCGCGCGGAGCAGATCATGCCGTCGGAGACGTGACCGTAGGTCTTGCGCGCGGCGATCTGGAAGTCGCCGGGCAGAATCGCACCGGGCAGCGACACGACGACCAGGTCGTCGACGTCGAAGTTGTGGGCACCGCAGATGATGCCGCGGCTCGGCAGATCCGAGGGCTCTTACCGGTGCCGGGGGCGTCGTTATGTTCGCCGACGTCCACGCGGCAGTAGTTCACGATCTTGCCGTTCGAGGCAGTCTCCTCCACGCGGGTCAAAACGCGACCCACAACGAGCGGGCCGGTGACGCGCGCCGGGTGTATCTCTTCTTCTTCCAGGCCGACCTTCACGAGGGCGGCTGCGAGCGCCTGCGCGTCCGTACCCTCGGGGACGTCAACGTGGTCAGACAGCCAGCTCAGCGGAACCATAGGCATGTCAGTTACCCCTTCCATTCACTCCGAACTGCTGGGAGAAGCGAACGTCTCCCTCAACGATGTCATGCATGTCGGCGATGCCGTGACGCAGCATCAGCGTGCGCTCGATACCCATGCCGAACGCGAAGCCCGAGTAGACCTCGGGATCGATGCCGTTGGCGCGCAGCACGTTCGGGTTGACCATGCCGCAGCCGCCCCACTCGATCCAGCCGGGCCCGCCCTTCTTCTGGGGGAACCACAGGTCCATCTCGGCGCTGGGTTCCGTGAACGGGAAGTACGAGGGACGCAGGCGAGTCTTCGCCTCGGGGCCAAACATCGCCTTGGCGAAGTGGTCAAGAACGCCCTTGAGGTGAGCCATCGTCAGTCCCTTATCGACGGCGAGGCCCTCCACCTGATGGAACACCGGCGTGTGGGTCGCGTCGAGCGCGTCGGAGCGGAAGACCTTGCCGGGACAGGCCACATAGAGCGGAACACCGCGGGAGAGCATCGCGTGCGACTGAACCGGAGAGGTGTGCGTGCGCATCACGAGGTGAGCGCCGTCCTCGGTCTCGGCACCGACGCTGCGGCCGTCGATGTAAAGCGTGTCCTGCATCTGGCGCGCGGGGTGATCGATATCAAAGTTCAGGGAGTCGAAGTTGAACCACTCGTGCTCGATCTCCGGACCCTCGGCGATATCCCAGCCCATCGCCACGAAGAAGTCGGCGACCTCTTCCATCAGGGTCTCGAGCGGGTGGCGAGCACCCGCCGGGCGACGCGTGGTCGGCAGCGTCACGTCGACGGATTCCTCGACGAGCATGCGAGCCTCGTGCTCAGCCGCGAGGACAGCCTTGCGTTCCTCGAGCGCCTCGGTCAGCGCCTTGCGCGCCTGCCCGAGGTTCTTACCGGCGAGACCACGCTGCGCGGGCTCAAGCGAGCCAATCGTACGATTCGCGGTCACGAGCGGCGCCTGGTCACCAAGGATCGCAGCTCGAACGGTTTTCAGGGCGTCAAGCGAGTCCGCGGCTTCGATATCGGCGAGGCCGGCCTCGCGAACTGCGTTGACGGCTGCCTCGTCAAGAGGATCAAGGTCAGGGCATTGCCAGCCATGTCCCTGCTTCCTTCTTCTTTCCATCTGGGGTCATTCCTGCGCGCATCACGCGCACCGCCCACCATCCTACCCGTTCGCCCTATCCTCACAGCTCACCGGATCCACGGGCGCGCTACCCTGTAAGACGTGAATGCGCTCGCGCTCCATTCGCTCACCAAAGGATTTCCGTGTCCCACATTACGCAACCGGAGGGCGGCGCCCCGGCCTCGTCGCAGACGCCAGCCCTTTTTTCCGCTAAGCGCGTGCGCATCCAGCACATCGCGCGCGCCAAGGCCGAGGGCATTCCCCTCACGATGCTCACCGCCTACGATGCTCTCACCGCGCCCATCCTCGAGGCCGCGGGCGTGGACATGCTGCTCGTCGGTGACTCACTCGGCAACGTGATTCTTGGCCATAGCTCGACGCTGCCCGTCACCTTGGAGGACATGGAGCGCGCCACCGCCGCCGTCGCTCGCTCGACCTCCCGCGCCATGATTGTGGCCGATCTGCCCTTCGGCACGTACGAGGACACGGTCGAGCACGCGTTTGCCTCCGCAACTCGCCTGATGAAGGCTGGCGCGCACGCGGTCAAGCTTGAGGGCGGGCGCAGCCGCGCCCATATCATCGCGGGCCTCGTCTCTGCCGGTATCCCCGTGTGCGCGCACCTTGGCTACACGCCGCAGTCGGAAAACACCCTCGGCGGGCCCCGCATGCAGGGCCGAGGAGCCGGTGCCGATGCGCTTCGCCGAGACGCCGAAGCCGTCGAAAAGGCCGGTGCCTTCGCTGTCGTCTTCGAGATGGTGCCTGCGTCGATCGCCACTGAACTGACCCAGAGCCTGACCATCCCGACCATCGGTATCGGCGCGGGCCCAAACACGGACGGCCAGGTGCTGGTCTGGTCCGATATGGCCGGCTACTCCGAGTGGACGCCGTCGTTCGTTCGCACCTTTCGGCCAGCTCGGGCAGGCCCTGCGCGACGCGGCGTCCAACTACGTGGAGGCTGTACGCGAGCGCTCCTTCCCTGGCCCCGACAACTACAAGAACGACTGACGCCACCCGCTGAAAAGAGGACAACCCATGGAAGCATCCGCACTCGCCCGTCGCGCGCCCCTCGGTACGCTCAAGCCCGGCCGTGTCTCGCCGATGCGCGCGGTTCCCGAGCACATCGAGCGCCCCGAATACATGTTCCACGACGGCCCCGAGCGCGTCACCGCCTCGGAGATCAAGAGCCCCGAAACCATCGCGAAGATCCGTGAGGCCGGACGTATCGCGGCGGGTGCCATCGAGGCCGTCGGCGCGGCCATCGCACCCGGCGTCACCACCGAGGAGCTTGACCGCATCGGCCACGAGTTCCTCATCGCGCACGACGCCTACCCTTCGTGCCTGGGCTACATGGGCTTCCCCAAGTCCATCTGCACCTCCGTCAACGAGGTCATCTGCCACGGCATCCCGGACGACCGTCCGCTCGAAGACGGCGACATCATCAATATCGACATCACCGCCTACAAGGACGGCGTCCACGGCGACACCTGCGCGATGTTCGAGGTCGGCACCGTCGACGAAGAATCCCACCTGCTCGTCGAGCGCACGAAGAACGCCATGATGCGCGGCATCAAGGCCGTTGGCCCGGGCCGCGAGATCAACGTCATCGGTCGCGTCATCGAGGCCTACGCGAAGCGCTTCGACTACGGTGTGGTGCGCGACTACACCGGACACGGCGTCGGCGAGGCGTTCCACTCGGGCCTGATCATCCCCCACTACGACGCAGCACCCGCCTACAACACAGTCATGGAACCCGGCATGGTCTTCACGATCGAGCCGATGCTGACCCTCGGCACGGTCGAGTGGGAGCAGTGGGACGACGACTGGACGATCGTCACCGCCGATCGTTCGCGCACGGCCCAGTTCGAGCACACGATCGTCGTCACCGAGGATGGGGCCGAAGTCCTCACCCTTCCGTGACACGAATTCTTCGGGGCCCGCCTCCAACTCTCACAGTCTGAGGCGGGCCTCGCTATTAGTCGTGACATCCCATACAATTCGATTACGACGGGCTTCAGGGGCCCGCGGACAACAAGATTTCATCACCCGAGGAGGGGTCATGGCTCAGGTCGCATGCGGCATCGATATCGGCGGATCGGGCGTCAAAGGCGCGCTCGTTGATCTGGAAACCGGAGAGTACATCGGCGATCAGGTTCGAATCCCCACACCCACCCCCGCGACGCCTGACGCCGTCGCTGCAGTGTGCCGCGAGGTCATCGACCAGCTCGGCGTGAAGGTCGGTGTTCCGATCGGTGTAACGTTCCCCGCCCCCGTCTTTGATGGCGTCATTCCCTACATGGCGAACCTGGACCAGTCGTGGGTCAACGTCAACGTCGACGAGCTCATGGAACGCTACCTGGGCCGCGCCGTCGTCGCGCTCAACGACGCGGACGCGGCGGGCATCGCCGAGGTTGCCTACGGCGCAGCCAAGGGCCGCGACGGCGTCATCGTGTTCACCACCCAGGGCACCGGCATCGGCTCGGCAATCATCGTCAACGGCACGCTCCTCACCAACACCGAGCTCGGCCACCTCGAGATCGACGGCACTGACGCGGAGAAGAACGCATCCTCGGGCCAGAAGACCCTCCAGGGCCTGGATTGGGAGCAGTGGGCGCAGCGCCTCCAGCGCTACTACAGCCACGTTGAGTTCCTGCTCAACCCCGACCTCTTCGTCGTCGGCGGCGGCGTGTCTGAAAACCACGAGAAGTTCATGCCGCTCCTGCATCTGAAGACCCCGATGATCCCGGCGAAACTGCTCAACACCGCCGGCATCGTGGGCGCCGCCTACTACGCGGCGCGCCACAGCGCCTGATCGCGGGCGCACCAAGCACGCAGACGCACTAGCAGAAGGACCCCGACGCGAGTCGGGGTCCTTCCGGCATCTGTCGGCCTATACGCCGGGTTCTGTCACGCACGCCGTTACCGGTCGTGCGGTGGCGACCATCTATCTAGGACCGCCGTTACCGACGGCCTCCAGCAACCTACCCGCAGGCATTGGACGGGCCGCCCTGCCTGCTGCTCGGTCTTGCTCCGGGTGGGGGTTTACCTAGCCGACGCGGTCACCCGCGCCGCTGGTGAGCTCTTACCTCACCTTTTCACCCTTACCGCCGCATGCGCGCCGGTGGTTTGTTTTCTGTGGCACTGTCCCGCGGGTTACCCCGGGTGGCTGTTAGCCATCACCCTGCCCTGTGGAGCCCGGACGTTCCTCGAGCGTTTCCGCGCGCGGCCGCCCAGCCGGCAGATCCGCATCGATCATAGCGCGCGTGGCCGCGCCCCCGCGATAGGGTGGTCACCATGCTGATCTGGTTGCCCCCGTCGGAGGGAAAGAACGCGCCCGCGCAGGGCCCGTCTTTGGACGTCAACGCGCTCTCGCGCGCCGGCCTTGCGACAAGCCGTCGCACCGTGTGCGACACGCTCACGGCTCTCGGGGACGGCCCTGAAGCGGCTGCCATCCTCAAGGTTGGCGTGCGGATCGACCTGTCCGTCAACACCGCGCTCAATTCAGCCCCCTGCGCCCCAGCCTCGTCCCTGTTCACCGGAGTGCTCTACGAGGCGATCGAGGAGTGCGCGCCGGGCGCATGGTCGAGCGCAGGCGCAGCGCACGTGTCGATTTTCTCGGGCCTCTTCGGCGTCCTCTCCCCTAGCGACATCATTCCCGACCACCGTCTTGCAATGGGCGTGTCGCTGCCCGGCCTCGGTGTCCTGTCGACCTGGTGGGCGCCGCGACTCGATGAGGCGCTGTCCGCTGAGGCATCGGAGCGCATCATCATCGATGGCCGATCCGGCCCGTATCGCGCCGCGTGCAAGGCCCCGTGGGCGCGCGTCTGGGAGCTGCGCGTCGTGCGTGAGGCGGACGGTAAACGCTCGGTGATCTCCCACGACGCGAAGCGTTGGCGCGGCGCCATCACGGGCCTGCTGCTCGCCTCCGGCGGCTACGAGGCGGAGGAGACGGCGACGGCAGAGAAGGCCCTGGAGGAGGCCGCGTACTCGCTGTCACTGGGGGACACGAAGGGCAACGAACACCGCGTGACTGACGTGGAATTCGGCCCCGAAAAGCAGACGAAAATGGGCGGATCGACACGCACAGTAACGTTGGTCACGCACTGAGAGGTAGGCTATCCTTTTTCCGGAACCTGCAGGGTGCAGGACCGGCCAACGCATCGGCCATCAAGCGGAAACCATAGGCATGATCAACGAGGACTACCTGGCCAATATTCGGCTACCCACCGTCAGCTCCAGTGGCAGAAAATGGAGATGTACGCGTTCATCCACTTCGGCATGAACACGATGACGGACCGCGAGTGGGGCGAGGGCCACGAGGATCCGGCCCAGTTCAACCCGGGCAACGTCGACGTCGATCAGTGGATGCACGCCCTGGTGCGCGCCGGCATGAGCGGCGTGATCCTCACGTGCAAGCACCACGACGGGTTCTGCCTGTGGCCGTCGGCCTACACGAAGCACTCGGTGGCCTCCTCACCGTGGAAGGGCGGGCGCGGCGACCTCGTGCGCGAGGTGTCCGACGCGGCTGCGCGTCACGGCCTCAAGTTCGGCGTGTACCTGTCCCCCTGGGACATGACCGAGCCGACCTATGGCCAGGGCGACGCCTACAACGACTTCTACATCAACCAGCTCATCGAGCTGCTCACCCACTACGGCCCGGTCTTCTCCGTGTGGCTGGACGGCGCGTGCGGCGAGGGCCCCAACGGCAAGGTGCAGGTCTACGACTGGCAGCGCATCTACGACACGGTCCGCGCGTTGGCTCCCGAGGCCGTCATCTCCGTGTGTGGCCCGGACGTGCGCTGGTGCGGCAACGAGGCCGGGTCCGTTCGAGCCAACGAGTGGTCGGTCGTTCCCGCCTCCCTGCGCGAGGCGGAGCGCACCGCAGAGAAGTCCCAGAAGGCCGACGACGGCGAGTTCTCCCGTCAGGTGGCCTCGGGCGACGAGGATCTCGGCTCGCGCGAGGCGTTGGCCGACTATTCCGGTCCCCTCGCCTGGTACCCCGCCGAGGTCAACACATCCACGCGTAAGGGATGGTTCCACCACGACGTCGAGGACTCCCAGGTGCGCAGCGTCGACGAGCTGTTCTCGATCTGGAAGGGCTCGGTCGGCGGTAATGCCACCTTCCTCCTGAACGTTCCCCCGAACCGCGACGGCCTCCTCGCGGACGCCGACGTCGAGGTCCTGGCGCGCCTCGGCGAGAAGATCGCTGACTTCCGCTCGCGTCGCATCGAGGCATCCCGCGAGGACGAGGGTGATGTCGTGACCCTGCGCTTTGACGCGCCGCGCGCGGTTGCTGCGGTCGTTCTCGAGGAGGACATCGCCCAGGGACAGCGCATCGACGAGGCAGTGGTGAACGCATGCGTCAACGGCGACGGTGAGCGCGAGATCGCTCGCATGCACTGCGTGGGCTACCGGCGCATCGTCACCCTGGAAAAGCCCGTGACCGCCACCCAGGTGCGGGTGACGGTCACGAAGAGCAGGCAGGGATTCTACCTAGCGGACGCCTACGTGATCGAGGCCTGAGGCTCAGCGCGGCGTGTTCGCCGCCGTTCGCACGACGATCTGTGCCGTGTCTTCGGTCAGGTACAGCTCGTCGGCGGGCGTGAGGCGAATGCGCTCGAGTTCCATCGGGCTCAGGTCGGCGGCGACGCCGATGCCGTTGCCGTCGCGGACCTCGATGACGGCGAGAGCGCCGTTGCGGCGACGCGCATCCTCGTACTCCTCAAGCAGGTCCGCGGGCAGGCGATCGGCGAGCTCGCGGCGGGTGGCGATGACGCGGCGCAGTTCGTCATCCGCGTCGGCGACGTCGGCCTCGAACTGGGCCTTGAGCGCCTCGATGTCGGCGGCGATAGCCTGCGCCTCGGCCTTCATCTGCTCCTGGGCCGCGCGGGCGACCTCGACACGCTCCTCGGCCTCCACTGATCGTCCTCGAGCTTGGCCAGGCGGCGGTCCATCTGGGCGATCTCGTGCTCCATAGCCGAGATATCGCGCAGGGGCACCTGGTTGTTGTCGATACGGCTCTGCTGGCGCTTCCGGCGCTCTAAGACCTTCGCGATCTCGTCTTCGATGCGGGTCACCTCACGCATCGTGTCCGCGATGACAGCGCTCTGGCTAATCGCGGCACGCTGGAGGTCAGCAACGCGGCCGGCGAACTCGCGGACCGTCGCATGCGCGGGGTGAGAATCGCGCTTGTGGCGCAGCGCCGACTCCTTCTGGTCGAGCTTCTGGAGCTCGAGAAGCTCGAGCTGGTCGGTGTGCGATGCTTTCACGCTAGTTCTCCCTGAGTGACTCGGTGGCTGGTCCATGGCTCGGTGACAATCGTAGAGACTTCCACGCGAAGTTCCACATCGGCGCTACGAGCGGCCTGGCGAATCTTACGTGCGAGGACGGGGAGCCACGGGGACTCCGTCGCCCAGTGGGATCCGCACAGAAGCGCGGGAGCTCCGCCCTCGAGGTGCTCGGAGGCGGGGTGGTGGCGCAAGTCCGCCGTGAGGTACACGTCAACTCCCGCGGCGCGAGCCGCCTCAAAAGCGCGCTATCCCCTGCGCCGCCCAGTACGGCTACGCGGGTCACCGGGGCACTCTCGTCCCCGCCGACGAAGAGACCGGAGGGGCCCGCCGGCAGCACGGATGCCACGTGGTCTGCGAAGGCTCCGAGCGTTGTCTCGTCGACGGTGCCGACGCGCCCCAGGCCGATCTCGTGTCCCTCGGCGTCGGTTCCACACGGCTCCAGCGGCGAGGTATCGCGCAGACCGATCAGGTCGGCGAGCGCCGTCGCGACGCCGTCGCAGGCCACGTCAGCGTTGGTGTGCGCGTTGAACAGGGCGACACCTGAGCGGATGAGAGTCGTGACGACACCGCCCTTCGGGTCGGTCACGGGCAGGAAGGACGCGCCGCGCAGGAGCAGCGGATGGTGCGTGATCACCATGTCAAAAGGCTGCACGTTACCGGACGGACCGGCAACGGCCTGCTGAGCAATAGCCGCGGTGGGATCAAGCGCGAGGAGCATCGACCGCACGGGCGCGGCCGGGTCGCCGACGATGAGTCCAACGCGATCCCAGGACTGCGCCGTGGCCGCCGGGTACCACGACTCCATGAGAGCCATAATGTCGCCGACGGTCCAGGTGGAGGCGCAGATTCCGGACATATTCTGATGAGACGAAGACTGCATACGGCGAGCATACCGGACCCCCATCTAGCAAGGGACCCTGCCCGCGACTATGATCACAACGTGCAGATTTTGAGCCTACTCGACCAGGGGTTGGTCGATTACACGCAGGTTGACGCGCTCCAGCGCTCCCTGCACGAGGAGGTCCTCGCCGGCGGCGAGGATACGCTCATCGTTTCTCAATTTACGCCGACGTGGACGGCGGGCCGCCACACGAAGCCGCAGGACATTCCCTCCACGACGATCCCTGTCATCCGTACCGATCGTGCTGGTTCCGCGACGTGGCACGGTCCCGGACAGGTCGTCGTCTACCCCGTCGTTCGCCTGCGCGAGCCCGTCGACCTCGTGCAGTGGATCCGCGCGGTCGAGGCCTCAGTCATCGACACCGTGCGCGAGGTCTGGGAGCTTCCCGTTCACCGCGTCGAGGGCCGCGCGGGCGTCTGGCTGACCGAGGAGGGACGCCGCGACCGCAAGATCTGCGCGATCGGCCTGAAGGTGGCGCGCGGAGCAACCCTGCACGGGATCGCTCTGAACGTCGACATTGACCCGGCCCACGCCTTCGAGGGCATCATCCCCTGCGGCCTCACGGACGCCGACGTGACCTCCCTGTCGTGGGAAGGCATCCACACACGACCGTCTCCGACGCCGCATCCGAGCTTCTTCCGCGCATGGTGGAGCACATCTCCCCCTGCCTGGCGACCGCTCCCACTTCCGTTTCCTACACAACGAGGTCAACGCTATGAGTACCCTGCCCGATCCCGAAGGACGCAAGCTCCTGCGCATCGAGGTGCGTAACTCGCAAACTCCGATCGAGAAGAAGCCCGAGTGGATCCGCACGACAGCCAAGGCTGGCGAGAACTACCAGGACATGCGCTCGCTCTCGCACGCCAAAGGCCTGCACACTGTGTGCGCCGAGGCGGGCTGTCCCAACATCTACGAGTGCTGGCAGGACCGCGAGGCGACCTTCCTGCTCGGCGGTGCGCTGTGCACGCGCCGCTGCGACTTCTGCGACATCGCGACGGGCCGTCCCACGGAGTACGACAAGGACGAGCCGCGCCGTATCGCCGAGTCCGTGCGCGACCTCGACCTGCGCTACGTGACGATCACGGGCGTAACTCGAGACGATCTGCCCGACGGCGCCGCATGGCTCTACGCCGAGACCTGCCGCCTCATCCACGAGCTCAACCCTGGCACGGGCGTGGAGCTCCTTGTCGATGACTTCCGCGGTCAGGCCGAATCGATCGACATGGTCATCGAGGCCGGCCCGCAGGTATTCGCGCACAACCTCGAGACTGTGCCGCGCATCTTCAAAAAGATTCGCCCCGCATTCAACTACGACCGCTCGCTCGCAATGATCAAGCGCGCCCACGACGGCGGAATGGTCACCAAGTCGAACCTGATCCTGGGCATGGGCGAGACGCGCGAGGAGATCAGCGCCGCCATGCGTGACCTGCACGCATCGGGCTGCGATCTCCTGACCCTCACGCAGTACCTGCGTCCCTCTCCCCTACACCACCCGATCGACCGCTGGGTGCACCCCGAAGAGTTCGTCGAACTGGCCGCCGAGGCCGAGGAGATGGGCTTCGCGGGCGTCATGGCGGGTCCCCTCGTGCGGTCCTCGTACCGCGCGGGCCTGCTGTGGGCCAAGGGCATGCGCGCTCGCGGCTTCGAGATCCCCGAGCAGCTGCGCCACATTGAGAACTCTGGTTCGACGCTGCAGGAGGCTGGCTCCGTCCTGGCGCGCCTGAAGGAGCGCTCGGAGCGTCACGCGGCGATGGCCGCGAAGGCCGCCTCGGCCTCGTGACACCCGACTATTCGCCTGCGCGCGCCCTCCTCGCGGCGGCGCGTCGCCACCCGAACCGGCTCTCCCTGGTGGACGCGACCACCGGCGAGGAGTGGAGCGTCCGGGAGGCGGCCGACACGGTCGCACACCTCGCAGCCGCTTTCAAGAAGGCTGGCATCGGCGAAGGGGCGCGCATCGCCGTCATCGGGGCGAACTCGCCGTGGCACTACATCGCTGCCGTCGCGGCCTCGTGGCTGCGCGCGGTGACGGTTCCGCTGTCCCCGCGCATGCCCTCGGCTGCGCTTGCCTCGATGTGCGAGCAGGTGGGCGTCTCGTGGGTGTTTCTCGACGAGGCCTCTTCCGCCCACGCTTCGACGCTGTCCGGGGTGGGCGCACAGGTCGCGTCTTTTGCGGATCTGTCTGCGTGGGCGGATCGCGCTGCGCCCATCGAGAAGGCTCCCGCGCACTGCGGGACCGAGCTCGCCGCCATCTTGTTTACGTCTGGTTCCACCGGGACGCCGCGCCCCGTCGAGCTCACCCACGAAGTCATGTGGTGGGGATCGACGAACTTCCGCGAGGGCTTCGACTACGCACCGACCTCGTCGGTCGTGGGCGTATGTGCGCCCGCGAGCCACATCGGGGGCTTCAACGGAACGTCGATGGACGTGTGGACGCACGGCGGCACCCTGGTCACCCTCGGTTTCCCGGGGTCTTTCGACGCACGCGGCGTCATCGACGCGATCGAGCGCTACGGGATCACGATGATGTTCGCCGTGCCCGCGATCGTGCGTGCAATCCTCGATGAGCATGAGCGCGGCGGCGGGGACCTTTCGTCGTGGGTTCGTCCCCTCATCGGCGGCGACGCGATGACGTCGGACCTCGCCGAGGCGATGCGCACGGTCGGCCTGTCCCCCATTCACGTGTGGGGCATGACCGAGACCTCCGGGGCTGGCACGGTCGCCACGCCCGATTCCTCGGCACCAGCCGGATCGCTGGGGGTTCCCTTCCCCTACGTGGACTTGCGCGTCATGGCCACCGACGAGCGCGAAGCCTGCGTCGATGAGATGGGCGAGATCTGGGTGCGCGGCCCCGGCGTCGTCACCGGCGAGGAGTGGCTGCGCACCGGCGACCTGGCGACTCGGGATGCCCACGGCTGGCTGCACATGGTGGGGCGCGCCCACCGCATGATCAACACGGCCGGAGAGCTCGTCGCTCCCCCGACTGTCGAGCAGGCTCTACGCACGCTGGATGTTGTGTCGGATGCGCTCGTCGTGGGACTGCCGGATGGGCGTTGGGGGCAGATCGTCGCCGCGCTGATCGTCGCCTCTGACGTGGGCCGCGCCCGGGCCTCGTCCCTGAGTGCCGACGCGCTGTCCGAGGCCCTGCGTAATTCCCTCGCGCCGTGGGAAAAGGTGCGTCGTGTCCTGGTCGTCGACGCGCTCCCGACCACGACGACGGGTAAGCCCGATCCGGTCGCGGCAGCGCACCTCTTCGACGCGTGAGGCCATTGGGCCCAGGTGCGCCGGACCTCACAAAGTATGGGCACCATATTTAGGTAAGATTAGCCTTGCTTAATTGAAGGAGAGTCTTATGTCCCGCCACCGCATTGTCATCATCGGTTCCGGCTTCGCAGGCCTGACAGCAGCTCGTCGACTGAAGAACGCCGACGCCGACATCACCATCCTGGCCCGCACATCGCACCACCTCTTCCAGCCCCTGCTGTACCAGGTGGCCACGGGCATTCTCTCCGAGGGCGACATCGCCCCCACCACGCGCGAGATCCTGCGCGGTCAGAAGAACGTGACCGTCCTGCAGGCCCTCGTCGAGGAGATCGACGTCGAGGCGCGCGTCGTCAGGTGGCGCAACCACAACAAGCACGAGCGTACCGAATACGACACGCTGATCGTGGCGGCGGGCGCGGGCCAGTCCTACTTCGGCAACGATCACTTCGCGGTGTTCGCGCCGGGCATGAAGACGATCGACGACGCCCTCGAGCTGCGCGCGCGCATTTCGGAGCCTTCGAGCTGGCCGAGATCGAGACCGACCCGGCTGCGGTCGAGAAGCTCCTGACCTTCGTCGTCGTGGGCGCCGGCCCGACCGGCGTGGAGATGGCCGGACAGATCCGCGAGCTCGCCTCTCACACTCTCAAGGGCGAGTTCCGCAATATCGACCCGACGAAGGCGCGCGTCATCCTGGTGGACGGTGCCGAGCATCCGCTCCCCCCGTTCGGCGAGGAGCTCGGCATCAAGACCGAAGAGGCTCTGGCCAAGCTCGGCGTCGAGATGAAGATGAACGCCTTCGTCACCGACGTGGACTCCGAGGGCGTGACCCTGAAGTACAAGTCCGGCGAGGAAGAGCGGATCGAGTCCGTGTGCAAGGTGTGGGCCGCCGGCGTCGCCGCAAGCCCGCTGGGCCGGGTCCTCGGCGAGGCCACGGGGGCCGAGGTGGACCGCGCTGGGCGTGTCACCGTCAACAAGGACCTTACCCTGCCGGGTCACCCCGAGATTTTCGTGCTCGGCGACATGATGGCATTCCCGGGCGTCCCGGGAGTCGCGCAGGGTGCGATCCAGTCCGCTCGCTTCGCCGCCGACACGATCGCCGCGCGCCTGGCCGGTCGCGCCCCCAAGGCCACCGAGTTCGTTTACAACGACAAGGGCTCAATGGCGACGATCGCGCGTTTTAAGGCGGTCGTGAAGATGGGCAACAGGAAGCTGACCGGCTTCGTCGCATGGGTGGCCTGGTGCTTCCTGCACCTGCTCTACATCGTCGGCTTCAAGTCGCAGGTGGGCACGCTGGTGAGCTGGTTCTTTAGCTTCATGTCCGGCGCGCGCCCCCAGCGCACGACCACCAACCAGCAGATGGTGGGCCGCCTCGCCCTCGAGCAGCTCGGCGCTGGCGCCTCCGGCAAGCTCGTCGTTGGCGAAGACGTCGTCGAGGAGCGCGAGCAGGAGGACTGACGCGCGTCGCACGCACTTCTCACAGCAAAGGGGCCGGAAGCTTTCGCTTCCGGCCCCGACACCATGCACAACTTCAAACCAAAACTTCCAGAGTCATCAACCATCAAATGCATAATATGAACCTTGAAGGTAGAATACTCAGTAACGCTAATCATTGACGCTCATAGCGTGAATCTCACTACAAGGACGTGACGATATGCTGAAGAATTGGATCCAATCTGGAGGCTGGAAAAAGTACGCCTGGCTCATCGTTGCAGCCATATGCAGCACACTATTTTTAACCCAATGCGCCCCCAAAAAGGCTCCTAAGGTACTAGATTGCTCACTCCCCGAAGCCATCCGCTTAATGAATAAATCCGGCTACCGAGACATTAAAGTTGAAGATCTCGCACGGAATCCAGTTCCTAAAGAACAATATACCGACAATTTAATCGTAATCAAGCAGGACCCAAGTCCTGGTTTAGTTTCTTACAACGGCATCACTTTGAGCGTAAGGACTCGCGAGGATTACTATGCATCATTCAAAAAGCAGCAGAACGAACAATCAACATCAGTATCTCCACGACATAACATTACACCAACAAAGCCAGACGACACAACCTAACAACAGTCCGACCACAAGCACTCCTACCCCATCACCCGTTACCACACAGCCAACCAGAGTTTACTTCGACTCCTGCGCAGAAGCACGCAAGGCAGGAGCAGCGCCTATCTATCGCGGCAGACCTGGCTACCGACCAGGCCTTGATCGCGACGATGACGGAGTAGCCTGCGAGTAGCGTATTGACTTTTCAGCCTCTTCCGAGCCAAGTGCGGACAACCGGGTGCTGGCTGAGGTACAGGTAGAGTTTGCAATCCTTGATGATGAACAAATTTGTACCCCTGCGATCTCCAAAGGCCCGTCTGCCATGTTTCACGCTACATGCGGCAGGCCTGGTGAGCTTCATCGTCACGATCGGCGCGATCTACTCAACGATCTGAAGGACCTCGGCCTGATTGCAGTACCTAGCATGAGAGCGAGCGACTAGTCGACTTAGAGTTACGAACGCCTTGCTGGTGGCTCAGGTTGCGTGGTGATCGCATACGGGCGCATACGTGTGGTGGTGGAGGCGATCGGCGCACGCGAGCCACGGTTCCGGCGCGGATCCGCTGGCACTAACGCGGCTAGATATACCACGATCACATCTGTCAGATAGCGATCTTCACCGAGCAGTGCCAGGCGGTGTATGCCCCGGGGCATGTTTGAGCACGCGAGCAATTCACTACGCTACCCGGCAAATACACATTTAGGGAGCCACCATCGCTCAATTGGCCCAGCAACTCACATCTAGTTGGAACCGGGTCGATAGCCGCCAGAGGCTAACGCACCCCACCAACTACAGGCTCCAAATGCTCCTCATCACCGCGGGCCTAGACATCCTCTCTACCCCTCATCTGTCTAGAGGCTGTAATAGTCTCCTCAGGCTCGCTTTCGGGCACAACATGCGGCTGCTGACGCACAGCCACACACAGTCACGGCATGTTTCAATCAATTAACGTGGCACCTGCGGCATCTATTGAGATCCTTCATGTAAAGTGACACGCATGGCCGATCCTGGAGTTGTCGCGGTAGCTAGTGTTGGCGTAGCGCTGACGAAGGTGTTGCTGCGCGCATGCAATTATTCTTCTGGTGCTGATCTTGTTGGAGACAGTCAGGAGTTTGTCGGCACTCTGTCGCGGGTGTTACACCGCACCGGTGAATCGAAGGGGCAGATCGAACGTCACGTGAGTCAGGCCTTAGCGGCGAGCACGGAGGCGATGCGTGAACGTTGTATTGACCAAGGCGTCGATCCCGACCTGCTCTCGGGGGCTTGCACTGAGGGTGTCGGAAGCTTTGTGTATGAGGTTCAATCCTCAATCACGAAGGAGAGTGCGCAACAATGACTGTTGTGTCCCCGAAGAAGCATAGTGACGCTGAGCGCGTCGCCGATATCAGCCGCCGGCTGATGGAGAACCCGGAAACCGCCAAGCTGATCCAGGAGCTGGGTGAATCAACCGCCGACGCCAACGAGCTGGTGCGTGGCTTGCTGCAGGCCACGATTAACAGTGGGCTCAACGCGGAAATGGATGCACACCTGGGCTACGTCAATGGCGACCGGGCTGCTAAGGAAGCTGCCGGCCAAGCCAACAGTCGTAACGGCTCTTATCCCAAAACCGTGGACTCTGCATACGGACCAGTTGATATCAGTGTCCCTCGCGATCGAGCAGGCACCTATATGCCGCGCATGGTCCCCAAGGGCAGCCGCAGACTTACCGACCTCGATGACATGATCATTAGTTTGTATGCGGGCGGAATGACCGTGCGTGACATCGAACATCATCTGGCTACCACCATCGGCGTGAACTTGTCGCCAGACACCATTAGCGCGGTCACCGATGCGGTCTTAGAGGAAGTCACCGCCTGGCAGACCAGGCAACTCGACGAGTTTTATCCAGTCATCTTCCTTGATGCCCTACGTGTAAAAAAATCCGTGACAACGGACGCGTCGTCAACAAGGCGGTCTACATGGCTGTCGGTGTGGACATGGAGGCATCAAGCACATCTTGGGCTTGTGGGTAGCTACCAATGAAGGTGCAGCATTCTGGTCGCAGGTGTGCGCCGAAATCGCCAACCGCGGTGTCAACGATGTCTTTATTGTCTGCTGTGACGGACTGAAAGGCTTTCCCGAAGCAATCCAGGCAACCTGGCCGAACTCCATGGTCCAAACCTGCGTGGTGCATCTGATTCGTGCCGCTAACAGGGTGGGTAGCCTACGGCGACCGGAAAGAGGTCTCGAAGCATCTACGAGGCATCTATACCGCTGTCAACGAGGATGAAGCTCGAAGTGCACTCGATGAGTTTGAGGCCAGCGAGCTTGGCCAGAAGTATCCGCAATCAGTGAAAGTCTGGCGTGACGCGTGGGACAGGTTCATTCCGTTCCTGCAGTTCCCGCCAGCGGCAAGGAAGGTGATCTACACTACGAATTCCATCGAATCGATGAACAGCGAGCTTCGGAAAGCAACACGAAACCGCGTTCAGTTCCCATCGGATTCAGCGGCAGTGAAGACGCTGTGGTTGATGATCTGTAACATCGAGGACCGTCGTGCTGCCCGCCGCGCTAAAGAAGGCGCCAAGGCTTCTGCTTCAGCCAAGCGACTTGTCGAAGGCAGCAAGACCAGCAACTGGAAGCAGGCAATCAATCAGCTATCCGTGGCCTACCCCGACAGGTTCACCGCATACTTGTAAATCAGTCCCCGTACACAAACGGACTGACACCCTCCTTGCACTGAGGTCGAGATAATCCTCGAAGAGATCGCCGATGATGGTGAGTTTCTGCTCAGTGCAGTCCGCAGCCCCGAGGCCTTTCCGGAGATCCTACGGGAGCGCGCTGCACAACGGCGCATGAAGGTTGAATCTGCAGCTGAGCCTTACTTTCGACGAGCTTCTGCAAGCAGTTGCTACGGAGTACAGCGCTCTCGCCCCATACTCCCCCAGGTTTCAGATTGAGGCGTTCAAGAGCATTTTGTCTGGAATCGACGAGATCCAAGAATGTTCCCGGCGTTCTCTTGACGCCCACGCCGTTACTCACGACAAGCTCGATACGCTCTCTTCCAAGTTCGACATGATGACCTGTCCCACTAACACGCCAAACCGCATCTTGTTTGGAAGTCGACCGGACGTGGTAGTGGGAGACCGTTTTGTCGAGCGTGCCGAGCAAGAACAGTTGGAAGCACTGATCACCGATCCAAAGAGGCAGCGCACAGTTCTGGTTGGTATGCGTGGTTCTGGAAAAACTCAGCTTGCCGCCGCTCTCGCCAAGCAGTGCGAGGACGCAAACTGGAGCCTCATTGCATGGGTGAATGCTGTATCTCCAGAGTCCATAAAAAGCGCTCTGGTCGAACTCGCCAAGCAACTTCAGATTGACACGAGCGACCAACCCGCTCAGGACGTAATCATCCGTCGTTGCCTCGACCACCTAAAGTCCGCCGATCCCGCCGACAGGCTCATCGTCTTTGACAACGTCGAGGACATCAATCATCTTCGAGGACTTACGCCGAGCGGCAACGGCTTGCGCGTTGTTGCAACAACGACGAACAACACCGGCTGGGAACATCAAGATTGGAACCGAATCAAAGTCGGGGAATTCGATCGCCGCGAGTCGATCGACTACCTCCTCACGGTCACCAACTCCGATGATCGCGAGGCCGCGGATGCATTGGCCGACCGCCTCGGTGACTTACCTCTTGCTATTGCCCAGGCCGCGGCAACCGCACGTCACAAAGAGCTGTCACTGCCCCAGTATCTCAAGCGACTGGAGTCTCACCGCAAGGAACACGCCATTCACCCCGTGCCTGGAGATGACTACACGGTCGACGTTGCCACGGCACTGTGGATGGCCACCGAAGACGCCCTCGACAGTATGAAGAACGGCACGAAGGAGATGGCTCAACACCAGCTGGGTGCGCTCGCGCTGCTCGCGGAGTCTGGCGTGCCCACGCGGTGGCTCGACCCCACATCCGCGCAAGGGGGGCGACGAGAAAAGTCAGGGCGCAGAGCATTCAACGGATGAGGAGGCACATGACGCACTGACAGAGCTCATCCACAGGTCCATCGTGCAGCAGTCCGCAGACGGAACGACGACGATGCTTCATAGTCTCCAAGCGCAGGCCTTCCGCGAATCCTGGAACGCAAGCGAAGCTGCGGAAGCATGCCGATCAGCCGTGATTCTACTGGGCAGAGTAAAGATCGATAGTATCTCTCGCACCAACACATATTTCCGTCGGCAAGAAACACTCGCTCTGATTGAACAACTCGGCGCAATCGGTGAACAAATTTATTCCCAGCATCTGTTGGCGAGTACGCAAGTTCGTTTCGCGCTCAACCATGCACTCACACAAGCGTATGATCTTGATCTTTCCCACGAGGGAATCACGCTTAGCAGAACGGTTCTGCTGGTGGTAGAACGATTCGCTCCAGACACCGAGTACATACTCACCCTGTACAACAATCTAGCCGTTGTGTACCACTGCGCAGGCTATCTCGATGTGGCCATCACTCTCTACGAAGATAACCTAAAAAGGAGCATTGATTTCCACGGCGCCGAACACTTTGAAACACTCTATAAGCACAGCAATCTGCTCTACGCCTATAGAACAGCCGGCCGCCTTGCCGAAGCCATCGCACAGTCCGAACAACTCATTAAGGTTAGCACCAAAGTCCTCGGTACTGACGCCCCTCTAGTTCTCACACTCCGTAACAACCTTGCCTCTTGCTACGAGTTAGACGGACAGCTCGATAGAGCTATCAATTTGTACGAGCAAGTCTTAGACGACCATGTCCGAGTTCTAGGTAGTGATGATCCCAATACACTCGCAACACGTAACAACCTTGCATCTGCCTATCAGTCAGACGGACGCCTCGACGATGCCATCAGGCAATATACAGAAGTCCTCGCTATTGGCACCAGCATCTTAGGTGAGTACGACACCCACACTCTAACCTGGCGCACGAACCTCGCATACGCACTTCAGATCGCTGGCCGCATAGATGAAGCCATCAGCCAGTTCGCGAAGTTGGTCGCTGGCTACAGCCGTATTCTCGGAGCTGAGCACCCTGACACCCTGGCCGCGCGCAACAACCTCGCTAATTCATACGCATTGGCAGGTAACTTCCCAGAAGCTATCAAACAATGGGAAATAATCTACGCTGATGCCAAGCGTCTACTGGGCGAGGCGCATCCATTCACAGCGACGGTACGTGACAACCTCGAGGCAGCCCGGCGGCAGTTGGCGGAACAGGTGGACAGCTGCCCCCTCCGAGGAGCGCGAGCAGGAGGACTGACGCGCGTCGCACGCACTTCTCACAGCAAACGCTGAGGGGCCGGAAGCTTTCGCTTCCGGCCCCCGTCTATTGTGGGGCCCTACCGGGCTCGAACCGATGACCTTCTGGGTGTAAACCAGACGCTCTAGCCAACTGAGCTAAAGGCCCCACGCACGCGCCAATCTACCAGAACAGGCGCGCACGGTCACATCCGAGGCCCAGCGTCACAGCACAGAACAGCGCGGACGAGCCCAGGCCTCGTGAATAAAACTAGCGGCGCGAACGCGGACGCGCGGTCAGGCGCACGCCCGCCCAGTTATCGCCCAGCGCTGTCGAGGTCGTCGCATGCAGGCCCGCGATCTCCGCAGCCTCCTCCACGTCGCCCACGCGCACGGAGTTGGGGCGTCCAGGCTTGGGAATCAGCACCCAGATCAACCCGCCGTCATCCAGGTTCGACATCGCGTCCACGAGCACGTCCGCGAGGTCCTCTTCCTCGGCGTCGTCCGCACGCCACCAAACGATCGCACCATCCACGACGTCCTCGTAATCGACGTCGACGAGCGGATGCCCCGTCTCCCCTTCAATCGCTTCGCGCACGGCCTGATCCACGTCGTCATCGACGTAGAACTCCTGCACGATCGCATCGGACGCAAAACCCAGGCTCACTGCCATCACGCAGCACCGCCCATCAACGAGCTGACGCTCAGTGTCTTATCAACGTTCACGCCTTCATCCTAGGGCATTGGAGCTACTGGAATGCAAGGGATAGCCCACGATGAAACACTTCCACGAACACTCCCCCGTTTGAGCTGGGAATTAGCCGGCGCACCCCTCCCACCGTCCGGTGATACGCACCTCATAGTGAATACGCTAGGCAAACACTCGCAAAGGTCTGCCAATAGTGGGACAATAGTCCCGATATGTGCGGTGTCGCCAGAGGACACCGCTCACACAGGCTGCGCGAGCAGCACCGAGTCAAGCGAGAAGGTACACCGTGAGCCAACTCCACGAGTCCCATCCCGTCGTCGTCAACGGCCTGATCCCTCAGGTTCCCGACAACGACCCCCAGGAGACCGCTGAATGGGTTGAGTCCCTGTCCGGACTCATCAATGAAAAGGGCGGCCCCCGCGCACGCTACATCCTGCTGAACATGCTCAGCGAAGCACGCCGCAACGGCGTGCAGCTCCCCCAGGAATACACGACCCCCTACGTCAACACCATCCACGTTGATCAGGAGCCGTACTTCCCCGGCGACGAAGCCATGGAGCGCGAATACCGCCGCTGGATCCGCTGGAACGCCGCCGTCCAGGTGACGCGCGCCCAGCGCCCCGGTGTCAAGGTCGGCGGACACATCTCGTCCTACGCCTCGGTTGCCACCCTCTACGAGGTCGGCCTCAACCACTTCTTCCGCGGTAAGGACCACCCCGGCGGCGGCGACCACGTGTTCTTCCAGGGACACGCCTCCCCAGGCCCCTACGCCCGTGCCTTCCTCGAAGGTCGTCTCTCCGAAGAGCAGATGGACGGCTTCCGCCAGCAGGTCTCCACGGAGCACGGCCTGCCCTCCTACCCGCACCCGCGCCAGCTCGACCACTTCTGGGAGTTCCCCACGGTCTCGCTCGGCCTGGGTCCCGCCGAGGCCATCTACCAGGCCTGGTTCGACCGCTACCTGCACATGAACGGCATCAAGGACACGTCGCAGCAGCACACGTGGGCCTTCATCGGCGACGGTGAGATGGACGAGCCCGAGTCCCGCGGCATGCTCCAGCTCGCCGCCCAGCAGCGCCTGGACAACCTGACCTTCGTCATCAACTGCAACCTGCAGCGTCTCGACGGCCCGGTGCGCGGCAACGGCAAGATCATCCAGGAGCTCGAGGCCTTCTTCAAGGGCGCCGGCTGGAACGTCATCAAGGTCATCTGGGGCCGCGGCTGGGACCAGCTGCTCGCCGCCGACAAGGACGACGCCCTCGTCCACGTCATGAACGAGACCCTCGACGGCGACTACCAGACCTTCCGCGCGAACGACGGCGCCTACGTGCGCGAGCACTTCTTCGGCCGCGACCCGCGCACCAAGGAAATGGTCAAGAACTGGACCGACGAGCAGCTCTGGGAACTCAAGCGCGGCGGCCACGACTACCGCAAGGTCTACGCCGCCTACAAGGCCGCCATGGACCACACCGGCCAGCCGACCGTCATCCTCGCGCACACCATTAAGGGCTACGCCCTGGGCACGCACTTCGCCGGCCGTAACTCGACGCACCAGATGAAGAAGCTGACGCTCGAGGACGCCAAGCAGCTGCGCGATCGCCTGCAGATCCCGATCACGGACGAGGAACTCGAGCGCGATCCCTACATGCCCCCGTACTACATGCCGCCGGCCGATCACCCGGCCCCTGCAGTACATGAAGGAGCGCCGCGAGATCCTCGGCGGTTGGGTGCCCGAGCGCCGCGCCGACCGTCAGCCCAAGCTTCCCGCCCTGCCCACGCGTCCCTTCGAGGCGCTCTCGAAGGGCTCTGGCAAGCTCGAGGTCGCCACGACCATGGCCTCGTGCGCCTCATCAAGGACCCTGCTCAGGACAAGGAGGTCGGCAGTACTTCGTGCCGATCATCCCCGACGAGGCCCGCACCTTCGGCCTGGACGCGATCTTCCCGTCGGCGAAGATCTTCAACATGACCGGCCAGTCCTACACGCCCGTCGACGCGGACATGATGCTGTCCTACCGCGAGTCCGAGCAGGGCCGCATCCTCCACACGGGCATCACCGAGGCCGGCTCCGCTGCGGCCTTCCAGGTCGTCGGCACGGCCTACGCCACGCACGACCTGCCGATGGTGCCGATCTACATCTTCTACTCGATGTTCGGCTTCCAGCGCACGGGCGACCAGTTCTGGGCCGCGGGCGACCAGCTCACCAAGGGCTTCGTCGTCGGCGCGACCGCCGGTCGCACGACGCTCGCGGGCGAGGGTCTGCAGCACATGGACGGCCACTCGCAGGTCCTCGCTGCCACCAACCACGCGTTCGTCTCCTATGATCCGGCCTACGCCTACGAAATCCGCCACATCATGGCGGATGGCCTGCAGCGCATGTACGGCGACGCTGGCGACCGCGACCCGAACGTCATGTACTACATCACCGTGTACAACGAGCCGATTCACCAGCCGGCCGAGCCGGAGAACGTGGACGTCGAGGGCATCATCAAGGGCATCTACAACGTCGATGAGCACCAGAACTTCGGTGGCCCCAAGGCTCAGCTGCTCGCCTCCGGCGTGGGCGTGCCGTGGGCGCGCGAGGCCCGCGAGCTGCTGGCCCGCGACTGGGGCGTGGACGCCGCCGTGTGGTCCGTGACCTCGTGGAACGAGCTGCGCCGCGACGGCCTGGACGCCGAGGAGTATAACTTCCTGCACCCCACCGAGCCGCGCCGCACGCCCTACGTGTCGACGAAGCTCGCGGGTCGCGAGGGTCCGTTCGTGGCCTCCTCCGACTTCGACCGTATGCTGCCCGACCAGATCCGTCAGTGGATCCCCGGCGACTACCACGTGCTCGGCGCGGATGGCTTCGGCTTCTCCGACACCCGTCGCGCCGCCCGCCGTTGGTACCACATCGACGCTGAGTCGATGGTCGTGCGCACGCTCGCCGCTCTCGCCGACAAGGGTCAGGTCGACCCGTCCGTCGTCCAGCAGGCGATCGAGAAGTACGACCTGTTCAACTGCTCAATCCAGGGCAACGACCACGCTGGCGAGGAATGATCGTCGCTAGGCCCGCGCTCCTCCATCGCGGTGCCCAGCGGTCATGAGAACGAGGCCGGGGATCCCCACGCGGGGTCCCCGGCCTCGTCGTTTGTGCCAATCGGTGGGATAGGTGCTGCCTGCCGCTGTCACCGGCACACAATGGGTGCATGCACGTTCCCTACAACACAGAGAAGTTCTACTACGGCTTTCCGGTCTACATCCTGGCGTACCCGGACGAGGCCGTCGGCGTCGGCATCACGACGGGTTCATCCTCGTATTCACTGGGACAGATGGTCATGATCGGCTGCGACTCCACCACGCACGCCGCCCGCTCGATCAAGCGCTCCGGCGTCTGCTCCCTCAATCTGTTTGGTGCCGAGGCCATGGGTCTTTTTGAGTACGCCGGAACAGTATCGGGCGGCGACAAGCTCGGCCACGCGCAGCTGGCGTCGAGCGACCACGACGGCATCCCCGTGCTCGACGGCTCCCAGATGAGCCTGCTGTGCCGCGTCCTGGAGACCACGGACGACGGCACCTACACGCACTTCCGCTGCGCGGTCACCGGGCGCCTGGTCGACTCCGCGCTCATCGACGAACGCGGCCGCTTCCGATACGAGGACCTGCGCACCGTCGAATACGTGGGCGACGCGCGCAGGCGCATCTACCGGTACTTCTCCGACCGAGTAGAGTGATTCGGCACCTTCGTGCGCTCGTTCAAGGAGTCGCTACTCCCCTAGCGACGCCAACCACAACGAAGGCCGGGGATCCCCATGCGGGGCCCCGGCCTCGTTGTTTGAACGCGTCAGGCGATCATTCTTCCTCGGTACCCGCGTACTTCGGGTGAGCGAGGTTCTCCGGCGAGAGGATGCGCTCGACCTCATCCTCCGACAGGAGCTCCATGTCGTGGATGACTTCGCGGACGGTCTTGCCCTCGGCTGCGGCACGCTTGCCCACGACATCGCCCAGGTGGTGGCCAATGACGTCGTTGAAGTATGTGACGATACCGATCGAGTTCTCCACGTAGCCGCGGCAGACATCTTCGTTGGCCGTGATGCCGGTGATGCAGCGCTCGCGCAGCGTATCGCATGCGTTGACCAGCAGGTTGATGGACTCGATGAGCGCCTGTGCGATGACGGGCTCCATGACGTTGAGCTGGAGCTGGCCGGCCTCGGCCGCCATGGTGACGGTCTGGTCGTTGCCGATGACCTTGAAGCACACCTGGTTGACGACCTCGGGGATCACGGGGTTGACCTTGGCGGGCATGATCGACGAGCCCGCCGCCATCTTGGGCAGGTTGATCTCGTTGAGGCCGGCTCGGGGGCCGGAGGCCAGCAGACGGAGGTCGTTGCAGACCTTGGAGAGCTTAACGGCGCTGCGCTTGATCGTGGCGTGCATGGACACGTAGGCACCCGTATCCGACGTGGCCTCAAGGAGGTTCGGCGAGCCGACGACGCGGGCACCCGTGATGCGGCGCAGGTGGCGCACGACGACCTGCTGGTAGCCGTCCGGGGTGTTCAGGCCGGTGCCGATGGCGGTTGCGCCCAGGTTGGTCTCCAGGAGCAGCTCGGCGTTGTTGACGAGGCGCTCATCCTCCTCACGCAGCGTGTGCGCGAAGGCGGAGAACTCGCTGCCCAGCGACATCGGGACGGCGTCCTGCAGCTGCGTGCGGCCCATCGTGAGGATGTGGCGGAACTCTGCGCCCTTCTCGTCGAAGGAATCGGCGAGCTCGTCGATAGCCTTGCGCAGGCGGTTCACCTTGCGCCACAGGGCGATACGGAAGGCCGTGGGGTAGGCGTCGTTCGTCGACTGGGAGCGGTTAACGTGATCGTTGGGGTTGATGATGTCGTAGCGCCCCTTCTCCTCCCCCAGGATCTCAAGCGCCAGGTTCGCAATGACCTCGTTCGCGTTCATATTGACGGAGGTGCCGGCACCGCCCTGGAACTGGTCGACGGGGAACTGATCCATGCAGCGGCCGTTTTCGATGATCTCGTCGCAGGCGGCGATGATCGCCTCAGCCTTGGCCGGCTTCATGGCCTTCAGCTGCATGTTTGCCATGGCGCAAGCCTTCTTCACCTGCGCAAACGCACGGATGAGCTCGGGCGCTTCATTGATCGTGCGACCCGAGATCTGATAGTTCTCGATTGCTCGCAGCGTATGGATGCCCCAGTACGCGTCCTCGGGTACTTCGCGGGTACCGAGCAGATCTTCTTCTGTGCGGGTCAACGTTGTTCCTTCCGTCTGTTCGCCGGCCGGTTCATTCCGGCAGGTGCGCCTCCATGGTAGGCCCTGTAGGCCCGAAGTTCCGGCACTTTACGAACATTGGATGCGTCGTTGAAGTTCCGCTGACAAGGTTTTTCGCTAGTGATTGGACGCGGCGTCAGAAACGGCGCCAAGCAGGTCCGCGAGCGTCACCCACTGCTCCACCAAAGCGTCGCTCAGTGTCACCTTCGCCTCGCGTTCCACGCGTGCGACAACGGCGTAGAGGGACACATCGTCCATGTCCAGATCGCCGCGCAGCGTCAGTTCGCCGCGCGCGCTAGCAGGGTCAAGCTCTGCCTCGTCGAGAACGGCCGCCATCGCGGCCTCGCGCGCCCGGTCCCGGGCGGTCTCGACCGTGCTGTCGGACGAGGCCGGGGCCGCACCGGGTGCCTCGTCGGACGCATCGGGATCGACCAGCTGCGCTAAGCCTGCACGCAGCTGGTCACCGAGCAGGTCGGCGATGGAGCCCATCAGCCGACCCGGTTGTTGAGCCAACGTACGGGCGCGCCTGCGCCGGCGTGGCGGAAGGATTCAAGCTCGTCATCCCAGGCCTGGCCGAGAGCCAGGTCGAGGCCCTCGCGCAGCTCCTCGTACGTGGTGGCAGACTCCAGGGCCGCGCGAATGCGGTCCTCGGGCACGACGACGTTGCCGATCGTGTCCATCTGCGAGTGGAAGATACCCAGAGACGGCGTGTGGCACCAACGACCGCCGTCGCTCGAGGCCGTGGCCTCCTCCGTCACCTCATAACGCAGGTGCTCCCACCCGCGCAGAGCGGACGCCAAACGGGCGCCCGAGCCGATCGGTCCGACCCACGAGAACTCGCAGCGAACCATGCCCGGCGCCGCTTCCTGGTCCGACCACTGGAGGTGAACCTCCTGGCCGAGCGCGGTGCCCAGCGCCCACTCGATGTGCGGGCACAAAGCGGGCGGTGTTGAGTGCACGAAAAGTACACCGCGGGTGTATGACCCTCTCATTGTTCCTCCTGTTGGCTTTGTCAGGATCGTCTTCCCCTACGCCCTAAACTGCCGTGAGTCGCAATGATCTGCGCCGAGACGGCGCGCGATGTGGTTACAGGATAGTCGAACGCGCCGGGGAATGCACTCCATTCCCCGGCGCGTCCACGCCTGTATGAGGCCTGATGCTCAGAAGCCCGCGTTGCGGATGTCGCGCAGCGCCTTCTTCCTAGTCGCCCGATCGAGACGGTCGATGTAAATGTGACCGTCCAGGTGGTCGCACTCGTGCTGGATGCAGCGCGCCATCAGCTCCTCGCCCTCGACGACGACCTTCTTGCCGTCCAGGTCGGTGCCCTCGCAGCGCGCGTACCAGGCGCGCTCGGTCGGGTACCACAGCTCGGGGACCGACAGGCAGCCCTCGTCGCCGTCCTGGTACTCGTCCTCGCTGAGCGCGACGATACGGGGGTTGAGCACGTAGCCGATCTCGCCGTCGATATTCCAGGAGAACGCGCGCAGGCTGACGCCGATCTGGTTGGCGGCCAGGCCGGCGCGGCCGTCCATGTCGACGCCTCGAGCAGGTCCTCGACGAGTGCCTTCACGTTCGGAGTGATCTCCGTGATGGGATCACAGACAGTGCGCAGGACGGGGTCACCGATGATGCGGATGGGACGAATAGCCATGTCACTCCCCCCTTCAGGGCTGCGCTGTGTTGATCGCGCAGGCGCGCGACGGCTTCCTCGACGGGCACGACGATAGTCTCGCCGGTGGCGCGAATGCGGATCTCCACCTCGCCGTCGGCCAACGAACGACCGACAACCAGGCCGAAGGGCACGCCCACGAGCTCGTAGTCCTTGAACTTCACGCCGGCGCTGACCTTACGGCGATCGTCGACGAGAACATCCAGGCCGGCCGCGTCGAGCTGCTCGCCCAGCGACTGAGCGGTTGCGAAGACCTCGTCGCCCTTGCCGGTGGCCAGGACGTGCACGTCGAAGGGAGCGATCTGCGCAGGCCAGCTCAGGCCCTTGTCGTCGCAGTTGGCCTCGGCCAGGGCAGCCATCACGCGGGTGACGCCGATGCCGTACGACCCCATGGTGACGACCTGGGTCTTGCCGTTCTCGTCGAGGACGGTCAGGCCAAGGGCCTTGGCGTACTTGCGACCCAGCTGGAAGATGTGGCCGATCTCGATGCCACGCTCCAGGTGGAGGGGGCCCGAGCCGTCGGGAGCCAGGTCGCCCTCGCGCACCTCGGCGGCCTCGATCGTGCCGTCCGCCGTGAAGTCACGGCCCATGACGAGGTTCAGCACGTGACGCTGCTCGGCGTTCGCGCCCGTCACCCAGGCGGTGCCCTCGACGACGCGCGGGTCCACCAGGTAGCGCACAGAACCGGAGGCGTTGCCCTCCTCGTCCACAACGCGCTGAGGCGAGTTGGGGCCGAGCACCGTGGGGCCGATGTAGCCGCGCACCAGCTCGGGGTGCGGCTCGAAGTCGGAGTCCGACGCCATGTCGACCTCGGCGGGGGCCACGGCAGCCTCGAGGCGCTTCATGTCGACATCGCGGTCGCCGGGCACGCCCACGACGAGGAGCTCGCGCTCGCCGTCCGGGTGCGTCAGCGTCACGACGACGTTCTTCAGCGTGTCGGCGGCGGTCCAGGGGCGATCCTCGCGCGGGTACTGATCGTTGAGCAGATCAACGAGCGACTCAATCGTCGGAGCGTCGGGGGTGGGGACCTCAAGGGGCGCGCGAACGCCGGAGGCATCGACGGGCTCGGGAACGGGGGTCGTCACGGCCTCGGCGTTGGCGGCGTAGCCACCCGGGGACGCCACGAAGGTGTCCTCGCCGATCGGCGAGGGGTGCAGGAACTCCTCGGAGCGCGAGCCGCCCATCGCGCCGCTCATCGCGGAGACGATGACGTAGCGCAGGCCCAGGCGCTGGAAGATGCGCTCGTAAGTGTCACGCTCGGCCTGGTAGGAGGCATTCAGGCCCTCGTCGTCAATGTCGAAGGAGTAGGCATCCTTCATGACGAACTCGCGGCCGCGGATCAGGCCGGCGCGCGGGCGGGCCTCGTCACGGTACTTCGTCTGAATCTGGTACAGCGTGGCGGGCAGGTCCTTGTACGAGGAGTACATGTCCTTCACCAGCAGGGTGAACATTTCCTCGTGCGTGGGGGCCAGCAGGTAGTCGCCGCCCTTACGATCGTTGAGCTTGAACAGCGTCGGGCCGTACTCTTCCCAGCGGTTTGTTGCCTTGTAGGGTTCAGCAGGAATCAGGCCCGGGAAGTGAACTTCCTGAGCGCCCATCGCGTCCATCTCCTCGCGGACGATGTCCTCGATCTTGCGCAGCGTGCGCAGGCCGAGGGGCAGCCACGTGTAGATGCCGGGGGCACAGCGGCGAATGTAGCCGGCACGCACCAGAAGCTTGTGCGAATTGACCTCAGCGTCGGCCGGGTCTTCACGCAGGGTTCGCAGGAAGAAAGTCGAGAGATTTCGAAGCATGCTCCAAGAGTACGGCACGCTAAGGCCCTGGGGCCACCGGCACAGCCGTGGAGCCCCTCATCGAGGCGTCTGTAACGTCCTCAGATAACCGCGCGGGCACCGAGCTCACGCTCACGGGCACCCGGGTGTGACGCGTAGTAGCGGCGAGCCATCCAGCCCGGGTACGCCCATGCGGGAAGGCCGCCCAGGTACAGGGCGCGCACAGCGACGCCCACCATCGCAGCAAGAATGAGCGCGATGAGCGTGCAGGGGCCTGCCGTATCGAAGCCGGAGGCCTCGCGGGCCATCAGGTCCCCCGTCAGGAACCACAGGAGGGAGAGAAAAGGCATGAGGGGCCACACGAGCGCGGACATCTCACCAGCCGCGCTGCCGCCGCCAATCTCCAGGCGCACTGCCATACGACGAGCGCTCGCGCCAAACCGAGCCAGGCCCACGCCCACACGGATGCGATGACGAGACCGACCAGTGCGATGACGGCGGTGGAGTGTGCGACCATGCGTCCCCCTTCGGACAATGCAACATCCCCGTTGGCGTTGCGTACAGAGCGATACTACAACACCAACGGGGAGTAATGTCCAACCGAAACAGCGGGAACGAGACTAATCAGGCATCGACGAGCCCGCCGACGCATGCATCGCGCAGGTCACGCAGCATCGACAGCGACGACAGCGACTCGGCTGCGACGCCAGCCCACGCAAGCGCGCGGTCGCGTCCCTGTGCCTCGTGACGTTCACGGATATGCAAAAGCGTGCGCGAGGGCGACAGCGGCAGCAGAGCGATGACGCACGTGCCCGATGCCTCGGCGCCTTCGGGGGCTGCCGGAGGAGCGACGCGCATGAGGATGTGGTCCTCATCCTCGATGTCGATGATCGTGGACTCGTCCTCCGGCTCGAACACGTGACCGAGGACGTCCCACACGACGGACGCGGGCGCGTCGATCGCGATTCCGCGATCAACCACGACGTTCGCGCCGGGCAGGATGAGGTCGCCCGGGAGCGACACGTCCGCCTGGGACGCCGTCAGGCCGATGCGACGGGGGGAAACCAGTAGCCGCAACGGCGCACGCGCCGGCGACGAGAGACAGACAGGCAAGAGTGCGGATACGCATGCGTATGGTCCTTATCAGCAGCTCAGAAGTCGATGCCCGGGAGCTTGACGTCCGGGGCAGTGATCGGGGCGACCTCAACACTGCCGGAACCAGGCTCCAGGCCCAGTTCCTCAGCAAGGTCGTTCGCGCGGCGAATCAGGGTCTCAACGATCTGATCCTCGGGAACAGTCTCGACGACCTCGCCGCGAATGAAGATCTGTCCCTTGCCGTTGCCGGAGGCGACACCCAGGTCGGCCTCGCGAGCCTCGCCCGGGCCGTTGACGACGCAGCCCATCACAGCCACGCGCAGCGGGACCGTCAGGTCCTTCAGGCCTCAGTCACGTCCTCAGCAAGCGTCCACACATCCACCTGGGCGCGGCCGCACGAGGGGCATGAGACGATCTCGAGAGTCTTATCGCGCAGCCCCATGAACTCCAGCATCTTCGTGCCCACCTTGACCTCCTCGACCGGCGGGGCAGACAGGGACACACGGATTGTGTCACCTATGCCCTCGGCTAGGAGCACCGAGAAAGCGGATACGGACTTAATTGTGCCCTGGAAGGCGGGGCCAGCCTCGGTGACGCCCAGGTGCAGGGGCCAGTCCCCCGCCTCGGAGAGCATCCGGTAGGCCTGGATCATGGTCAGTACGTCGTGGTGCTTGACCGAGATCTTAAAGTCGTGGAAGTCGTTCTCCTCGAACAGCGAGGCTTCCCAGATCGCGGACTCGACAAGGGCCTCGGGCGTGGCACGTCCGTACTTCTTGAGCAGTCGAGGATCGAGGGATCCGGCGTTCACGCCGATACGCAGAGAGACGCCGTGGTCGGAGGCCGCCTTGCAGATGTCCTTCACCTGGTCATCGAACTTACGGATGTTACCCGGGTTCACGCGTACGGCACCGCAGCCGGCCTCGATTGCCTGGAACACGTACTTCGGCTTGAAGTGAATGTCCGCGATCACCGGGATGCGCGACTGCTTGGCGATGATCGGCAGCGCGTCCGCATCCTTATCCGTCGGGCAGGCGACGCGAACGATGTCGCAGCCGGCGGCCGTCAGCTCGGCGATCTGCTGGAGCGTCGCGCCGATATCGTGCGTCTTCGTCGTCGTCATCGACTGGACGGAGACTGGAGCGCCACCGCCCACCGGAACGTCGCCCACCATGATGCGACGCGTCTGCTTGCGCGGGAACGGCGACGCCGCGACTTCGGGCATACCAAGATTGATTTCACTCACCGTGTCATTATCGCGCACAGTGGCCTTCCTTCCCACACGGACCACGAACGCGTGGTCAGAGTCGCTTTTCGGGGCAAATGTGTGTGACGTGCCGACACTCAGCCCAGAGACACCGGCTTCACGATGTCGGCAACGATCAAAACGACGCTCATTGCGACGAGCAGGCCGCCAACAACCCAGGTAACGGGAACGAGGCGAGCCGTGTCTGCCGGGCCCGGATCCTCCGCCCCGCGCACGCGTGCAATCAATCGACGCACGCCCTCGTAGATCGCCCCGAGAATGTGCCCACCATCCAGGGGCGGCAACGGGATCAGGTTAAAGACGAACAGAGCCATGTTGAGCGAGGCCAAGAGGCTGAGCAGTACAGCGACAACCTGACGCGTGTCGCGCAGGCCCAGTGCCTGTGAATCACCCGTCACCTCACCAGCGAGGCGCCCGACGCCCACGACAGACACGACGCCCGAGGAGTCACGCTTTTCGTCGGTAAACACGGAGCGACCGACCTGCCACACTGCCTGGGGCAGCCGGGTCACAACCGCTGTCGTCCCCTTAAGCATCTGCCAGTTCGCAGCTGCCACGTCGGCAGGCGACGCAGACACGTACTCGTACCCAGCGGTCACACCGACAATGCGCGCCCCCCTGAGATCCCGTCACCGGAGACACCGTCAGATCCACGGTGGTGCTGTCACGCTCCACCGTCAGCACGGCGGACTCCCCCTCCTGGGTGGCTCCCACAGCGCGCTGCAGGTCGGTAAAAGTGGCCACAGGCTGCCCATTCCACGCCACGACCGTGTCGCCGGGACGAACCCCGGCCTCGTACGCGGGAGAGGCGACCTCACCGGAAGCGCTCGTGATCGTGGCCGGGACGTCCGCAATCGTGCGCGAGGCCGTGGGAGCGCCAATGCCGATCATCGTCACCGCCGACAGCACAATGCAGATCAGCAGATTCATGAGCGGACCACCGAGCATGACCGCAATCTTCTTCGGTGCGCTCAGGCGGTAGAACGCGCGGTGTTCCTGGCCCTCGGGAATCTCCTCCGCCGAGGCTCACGGGCCTCCTGCGCGAGCGTCGGCTTACCGCCCCGCCCCACGAGCCGAGTTCCGGGACGCGCCGGCGCGTACATGCCGACGATCTTGACGTAACCGCCGAGCAGAATCGCTCGCAGCGCGTACGTCGTGTCGCCTATCTTCTTCTTCCACAGCGCAGGTCCAAAACCCACCGCGTAATCGGGGACCAGCACCCCGAACTTCTTCGCGGGGAGCATATGCCCCACCTCGTGGAGGGCGACAGACGCCAAGATTCCAACAACGACAACGACGATACCGACGACTGATCCCACGCTCACATATCCTTCCACTGGCCTGCGCGAACGAGTTCGCGCGCACGCTGATCAGCCCAGCGCTGTGCGGCCACAATGTCTTCCAACGAGGGGGTGCGCGACGCCCTCGTGCTCATGCACGACCCTCGACACCGTGTCCACGATGGCAAGCCACGGCACCTCCCCCGCAATAAATGCATCGACCAGCACCTCGTTCGCGGCGTTGAGTACCGCCGGATGCGTCGCCGAGGCCGCGACCGCGAAGCGGGCGAGGTTGATCGCGGGGAACGTCTCGTTATCCACCGGCTCAAAAGTCCATTCAGAGGCGGAGACCCAGGTCAGGGGCTGCTCAACGTCCGCGAGACGCTCGGGCCACGTCAGGCCGAGCGCGATCGGCAAGCGCATGTCCGGCGGCGACGCCTGAAGCGTCGTCGCACCGTCACACCACGTCACCATCGAATGCACGATCGACTGCGGATGAACGGTCGCGACAATGTGCTCGGGTGCCACATCGAACAGCAGGTGAGCCTCGATCAGCTCCAACCCCTTATTGATCAGCGTCGAGGAGTTGATCGTGACGACGGGACCCATCTGCCACGTGGGATGCGCCAACGCCTGCTCAGCGCGCACGCCGCGCAGCTCCTCGCGCCTCCGACCGCGGAACGGGCCTCCCGAAGCGGTGAGAACGAGGTCCGCGACCTCGGACCGGCCCGAAACAACCGGAGAAGTCAGACCGCGTTCATGCACACCCGAGGCCAACGCCTGAGCGATCGCGGAGTGCTCGGAATCCACCGGAACAATCTGGCCGGGAAAACGCATCGCGTTCTTCACCAGCGCTCCGCCGACAACCAGAGACTCCTTGTTCGCCAACGCCAGGCGGGCACCGCACGTCAAAGCCGCAAGCGTCGACGACAGGCCCACCCCGCCCGTTATGCCATTGAGCACCACCGGCGTCGCCGACGGATACAGCTGCGCCGCCCGTTCAACGGACGCGCACACAACCTCGACGGATGCATTGTCACCGACGAAAACCTCCGGACACGTGCCGCCCATCGACTCCACAGCGGCTAACAATTCCTCGCGAACATCGCGAGCTACGCCCACGTACGCGGGGTTCAAGGCGACGATCTGCGCAGCGAGCTCAGTAATCGACGCACCGCCGGCGCTCACACCAAGAACGTCGAAACGCCCACGGTGCGATTCGATTACCTCACGCGCCTGGGTACCAATCGAACCCGTCGAACCGAGCAGAACAACAGGAATCGTGGCTGTATGCTCCTCCACCGACACGGGCATCAGTCAACCGCAAGCAGAATTTCGACAGCACGCCCGAGGTAGGCGTCCACGGGGCCCTCCATGTAAGCCTTCTTGCCGCGCTTGGGCCGGAAGGTCGACTGGCGAATCTCGTCAGCGGTCAGCTCCCCGGCCTCGTCGAAGTACGCTGCGATACGATCCAGCAAGTCATCGACTTCCTCGCAGGAGTAGCCAGGCCCCGACGTCGGATGTGCGAAGCGCTCGCCGCGAGGACGCTGCAGACGCGGGTACAGGGTCGTCGCGCGGTCAGCGACGCGGTCGTACCACGCTGCCTCACCCTCGGCGGCGACGGAATCCGCTCGATCACGGTTGACGAAAGCGGCCTCCAGACGGTTCATCGCACCGTCGACAGCATCAATGTTGTAGCCGCGATTCTTCAGCTCAAAAGTCGCCAGACGCACCTGCTCGGAGCTGAACTGCTCCGGGGGGAACGCCACCCTCGTAGGCGCGACGAGCATCTTCGAAGAACGCATCGACCTGTTCGCAGTCGTAGCCCTTCGAGAAGAGGCCAACCCTAGGAAACTCAGTCATGACTGCTCCTTTTCCTGTGTCATAGAACGAAGAATCTGATCGACGGCTTCAGGCGTGCCGAACTCGGCGGCCACCTGGTCCACAACCGTCTGGATGGGCGGATCGGCCGCGATGCGATCGAGCATGCGGTCGACGTCGAGGCTATCGGTGGCCACTGGCGCGCTCGCGTCGGCGGTCGGCGCGGGGACAACGAGTGCTTCTGGCGGCTTCGGGGACACCGGCACGTCACCGGAATCCGCCCGGGGTATACGCGTCCCAGGGGCGATTGGCCCGATGTCGGAGGCGGCGGGCGCATGAGAAGCTGCGGAAGGAATTGCGTGCGCTTCGGGACCGCTGCGCGAGTCGGTCAACGAGGCCGGGGCGGGCTCGTCCGCATCGGCAGCCAACACTTCCTCGCCGGCCTCGCCCTCATGCCGGGCCGCCCACTCGCGGTCGCGATCAAGCCCCCTCAACACGCCGATCAAGCGATCGATCTCGGCGTCCACCTGGTCCATGTTGAAGCCACGGAATTTGACGGAAAACTCTATCTCCTCAGCCTTGCGGGCAGTCACGATCTGATCCGGCTCGCTCGCCTGCCCCCTGATTGTGCGCTCCACATCGGCGAGGAATGCGCGTACCTCGCTCATGTCGTAGCCCTCGCGCAAGAACGTGCGCGAAAAATCGATCGTACTCACGCGCGCGCCTCCCCGACCGGGCGTTTACCGTCAGCAACCGCCGTAGCCAGTTGCCCGCACGCGCCGTCGATGTCGGAACCTCGGGTATCGCGAATCGACGTCGCAATTCCGTTGTCGCGCAGGCGCTTGACGAACGCATCCTGGGCATGCTTCGTAGACGCCGTCCAAATCGATCCCGGCGTCGGGTTCAGAGGAATGGGGTTCACGTGAACCCAGCCATGGCCTCGTTTGTTGAGCTCGTCGGCCAGAAGCTGGGCGCGCCACTCCTGATCGTTCATGTCCTTGATGAGCGCGTACTCGATCGACACGCGCCGTCCCGTTGCCAGGAAGTAGGCGCGGGCAGCATCCAGGAGTTCCCCGACCTTCCAGCGCGAGTTGATCGGAATGAGCTCATCACGCAGATCGTCGTCGGGAGCATGCAGCGACACCGCGAGCGTCACCGGCATCCCCTCCCCCGCGAGCTTTTTAATCGCGGGAACCAGGCCGACCGTGGAGACGGTAATATTGCGCGCGCTCATACCGAAACCCTCTGGCGCGGGATCGATGAGGCGATGCAGCGCGCCGATCACCGTCTTGTAATTGGCCAGCGGCTCACCCATTCCCATGAACACGACGTTCGACAGCGTCGTGGGTCCACCGGCGAGCGCTCCATCTCGGCATGCCGCCTGCGCGTAGCGCACCTGATCGACGATTTCTGCCGTCGACAGGTTACGAGTCAGGCCCATCTGCCCCGTCGCACAGAACGGACACGCCATGCCGCAACCGGCCTGCGAGGACACGCACAGGGTGGTGCGCTGCGGGTAGCGCATGAGCACCGACTCCACCTGGGCCCCGTCGTACAGCCGCCACAGGTCCTTTGATCGTGCGGCCGCCGTCCGCCTCCAACGAGACGACCTTCGACACGAGCGTCGGCAGGAGAGCCTCGCTAACCTGGGCGCGCATGCCAGCCGGAATGTCACTCATGCGCTCAGGGTCGGCCTCGAAGTGCGTGAAGTAGTGGCGCGACAGCTGATCCGCACGGAATGCGGGCAGCCCCAGGTCCTTGAGTACCTGCTTACGACCCGCTGCATCCAGGTCAGCGAGGTGCGACGGCGCCTTACCACGCCGCTTCGCGGTGAACGACAGGACCGGCTTAGCATCCTTGTGCGTCGCACCCTCCGGCGGCTGATCGGTCGGACGAACCTCACGGCGCGCACCTTGGAGACGCTGCGCCGCGGCCGTGGCCTCCTCGCGGGAGCGGCCCTGCGCCCCGCGTCCTGTCCTAGTCGTGTGGCTCAATGGCTAGACTCCCAAGAAATACCCGGCAGCGCCCACGCGAAAATGAAGTAGGCGACCGGCGCGCTCATGAGCAGCGCGTCCACTCGGTCGAGAACACCACCGTGGCCCGGCAGGATCTGCGACATGTCTTTCAGGCCGGCCTCACGCTTAATGAGAGACTCGGTCAGGTCGCCCATCGTACCCACAAAGGCGATGGAGATACCCGCAACGACACCCCACCACCAGGAAGCTCCCAGCAGCCAAAGCCCGACCACGCCGACTGCGATGGCCGTCAGTGCGGAACCTGCAAAGCCTTCCCACGACTTCTTCGGGGACAGAGCGGGAGCCATGGGGGTGCTTGCCGAACATGACGCCGACAGCCCAGCCACCGGTGTCGTTAGCAATGACCATGAGCTCAAAGACGACGAACACCCAGGCGTTGTGCCATGCCGCCATCATGAGCACAACAAACGAGGCCAGGAACGGCACGTAGACAGCCGCAAAGGTCGACGACACGACGTCGCTCATCCGTGACTCTTGACGACGGTCCAGGAGTCGCCATGCCGCACAGACGAACACGGTGATGTACAGGGCGAAGAGCATGCCCTCCGTACCCAGCCACCACGCGCAGGTCACCATGCCGAGAGCGCCGACGTACAACGGTGTGACCGTCAGGGTGATGCCCATGCGCGCGAACGCGCCCGCGAGCTCCCAAATGCCGACGAGACACACGAAAGCAATAACGGCGACAAACGCAGGCAGCGACGTGAACAGAGGGATGGCAACCGCAGCGATCAGGACAACAGCGGTCGTGATCGCCTGCGGAAGATTACGCCCGGCCTTCCCCGTTGCCCCACCCGCGGGATGATTGTCACGAGCGGGGCCCGGGGAGAAGACTCGGGCAAGAAGTGAACGATCCGTCGACGCCATCAGATCGTCAGCAGTTCGCTTTCCTTCGTCGCGAGCATCTTGTCGATCTGCTCGGTGTGGGCCTTCGTCAGCGAATCAAGCTGCTTTTCTGCGCGATCGACGTCGTCCTCGGAGGCCTCGCCGTCCTTCTTCAGGCGATCGAGCTGATCCTTCGCCTTACGGCGCACGCCACGCACGGACACGCGACCGTCCTCGGCCTTGCTCTTGGCCTGCTTCACGTACTCCCCTTACGGCGCTCCTCCGTCAGTGCGGGCAGAACGACGCGAACAACCTTGCCGTCATCGGTCGGGTTCACACCGAGGTCCGACTCGCGCAGCGTACGAATGATCTCCTGAGTCGCGGTGCGATCGAAGGGGGAAATAAGGACAGTGCGGGCCTCGGGAATCTGGAAGCTAGCAAGCTGCTGCATCGGCGTCGGAGCGCCGTAGTAGTCCACCAGGAGCTGCTCGAACATCGAGGACGTCGCGCGTCCGGTACGAATGTTCGAAAACTCGTGGCTGGCCGCTTCCACGGCTTTGTCCATCTTTTCCTCGGCCTCGAGGAGAATATCGTCGATCACTATGTGCTCCTTTAAGTCAGTGGTCTGTGAAGGTTATATCACGCCGTCACTAGGGTACCGATTTCATCGCCCATCAGCGCGCGGGTCACAGTGCCGTCGCCACCCATGCCAAAGATGCGCGTGGTCAGCCCGTTGTCGCGGCACAGGGCCAGCGCCGAACCGTCAATCACCTTGAGATCGCGTCGCAGCGCCTCGGAATACGTCAGGGTATCGAAGCGGTGAGCATCGGGGTTCTTGTTCGGATCGTCGTCGTACACGCCGTCCACACCGTTCTTCGCGACGAGAAGTTCGTCGCAGTGAATCTCGAGGGCGCGCTGAGCAGACACCGTGTCGGTCGAGAAGTACGGCAGACCCGCACCAGCACCGAAAACGACGACGCGTCCCTTTTCCAGGTGACGAATCGCTCGAAGCGGCAGGTAGGGCTCGGCTACCTGAGCCATCGTGATAGCCGTCTGCACGCGAGCAGGAACGCCGGACTGGTCGATAAAGTCCTGGAGGGCGAGCGCGTTCATAACAGTACCGAGCATACCCATGTAGTCCGCACGCGAGCGCTCAAGCCCCTCGCGGGCGAGCTGCGCACCGCGGAAGAAGTTGCCGCCACCGACGACGATCGCCACCTGGATACCCTCGCGCACAGCCGTCGCGACCTGCTCCGCGATGTTGCGGACAACCTTGGGGTCCAAACCGATCGACCCACCCCCGAATGCCTCTCCGGACAGCTTGAGCAAAACGCGGCGGTTCGTCGACATGACGCTTCTCCTTTGTAACGGCCCGGGAAGGGCGGAACGGTTAAGAACCATACTACCCGGTAAAAGGGGAGCGGCCCCGCCGTTCGGCGGGACCGCTCCCATTTGTCAGCAAGCTGACGACGTGTCCAGATCAGGCACCGACGTGCACGCGCACGAAGTTGGTGACCTTGGCACCGGCCTCCTTGAGGACCTGGCCGACGGACTTCGAGGGGTCACGCGCGAAGGCCTGGTCAACGAGGCAGTTGTCCTTGTAGAACGCGTTCAGGCGGCCCTCAACGATCTTAGGAACGATGTTGGCGGGCTTGCCTTCCTCAAGCGTGATCTTCTCGAGGGTCGCGCGCTCCTTGTCGAGCACGTCGGCCGGAACCGAATCGCGATCGAGGTAGGCGGGCATGTAAGCGGCAACGTGCATCGCGATGTCGTGGGCAACGGACTTGCCCGCGGCATCGGTGACGACGAAGACGCCAACCTGCGGGGGCAGGTCGGGGTTGGTCTGGTGCAGGTAGAGGTCGACGTTCTCGCCCTCAACGCGCACGATGCGGCCAATCTGCAGCTTCTCGCCGATGACGGCGGCGAAGGCGTCCAGGCGATCCTTGACGGTGCCCTCGCCCATGGGGGCGGCGAGCAGCGCGTCCAGGTCGGCAGCCTTGGAAGCAACGGCGGCGGCCAGAACCTCGTTGGAGAAGTCGATGAACTTCTGGTTCTTGGCGACGAAGTCGGTCTCGGAGTTGACCTCGACCAGCACGCCGACGGTGCCGTCGGTCTGCGCGGCCAGCAGGCCGGCGGAGGCCTGGCGGCCCTCGCGCTTGGACAGGGACTTCAGGCCCTTCAGGCGGATGATCTCGAGAGCCTTCTCGGCGTCGCCATCGGCCTCGGTCAGAGCCTTCTTGACATCCATCATGCCGGCGCCGGTCTGCTCACGCAGCGCCTTCACATCTGCAGCGGTGAAATTCGCCATCGGATGATTCCTCTCAGTTAAAACGTTCAGTCCTGCTTGGCGGCCTCGGCGGCGGCAGCAGCTTCGTCAGCCTTGACCTCGCCCTCGAGGAGCTCGCGCTCCCACTCAGCCAGCGGCTCAGCGGCGGCCTCTTCGCCCTTGCCCTTGCGGACGTCGGAGCGAGCGATCAGGCCCTCGGCGACGGCGTCGGCGATCACGCGGGTCAGCAGCGCGACGGCGCGGATGGCGTCGTCGTTGCCGGGGATACGGTAGTCGACCTCGTCCGGATCAGCGTTGGTGTCGAGGATGGCGACGATCGGGATGCGCAGCTTGCGAGCCTCGGAGACCGCGAGGTGCTCCTTCTTGGGGTCGACGATCCACACGGCCGAGGGAACCTTGGTCATGTCGCGGATGCCGCCCAGGGTGCGCGAGAGCTTGTCCTTCTCGCGGCGCATCATGAGCAGTTCCTTCTTGGTGTGACCGGAGGAGGCCACGTCGTCGAAGTCGATCTGCTCGAGTTCCTTCAGACGCTGCAGACGGGTGGCAACAGTCGAGAAGTTGGTGAGCATACCGCCGAGCCAACGGTGGTTCACGTAGGGCATGCCGACGCGCTGAGCCTGCTCGGCCACGGCTTCCTGGGCCTGCTTCTTGGTGCCAACGAAGAGCAGGGTGCCGCCGTGGGCGACGGTCTGCTTCACGAAGTCGAAAGCGATATCGATATCAGCAATGGTCTGCTGCAGGTCGATGATGTAGATGCCGTTGCGCTCGGTGAGGATGAAGCGCTTCATCTTCGGGTTCCAACGGCGAGTCTGGTGACCGAAGTGGACACCGGACTCGAGGAGCTGACGCATGGTAACGACTGCCATGGTTCGTCCTTTCCCCGCAAGTCGCGAGTGATCAGTGGGGTTTCCCCCGGGTTATCGGTTTGCTGTGCGCGTTGCGCACCCTGGTGCCATGACCGGCGACCATCCCCACAGGGACCGAAGCCGCCGCGCCTCGCTCCCCTGGCGGTTTCCCGTGGGTCGCGACAATGGCACGCGAAGTCACCTGCACAGGGCAAGTGCCCGGCTATCTTACCTCACAAGTGGGCAAATGTCCGAAGCCAGCGCGATGAGACGTTGCCTACTGGATGCACCATGGACGAGGCCGGGGCAGCCACGCTCACATACCCTGTCGTCCCCGGTTATCCACAGGGGTATTTCGCGCCATGGCAGTATCCACAACCGGCGCCGTGCGACTAGACCGACGCGCCACTGCCCCGCACGCTGATGTCATGACCTCTGCAATCCGCCAACGCAGCCGCTTCAGCGCGTTCTCGCTCATCTCCGCCTTCATCGGCGTACTGTTTATTGTCACGACTCCGCCAGGCGTAGCAGCCTCGCACCGCGAACGGTGGCAATGGCCCACGGGAGAGCCGGTGCCCGTCGTCGAAGGATTCGCCCCACCTGCCCACGACTGGCTTCCCGGGCGCCGCGGAGTGACGTTGCGATACCCGGCACCATACCCGGTGTACGCGTGCGCTTCCGGGACCGTGACGACCGCAGGTCCCGTCGCGGGCCGGGGCATCATCTCGATTCGTCACGACGTCGGTGGCGACGTCGTCTGGTCGACGTATCTGCCCGTGACGCCATCCGTTGCCGTTGGCGATCGCGTCGAGAAAGGGGACGTCATCGGCGTCGTCGAAGGGGATTCACCCACGCTGCACTGGGGCGCGAAAACCGGCAGGCGTACGTACATCGATCCGATACGTATGACGCTCGGGCATCCGCGGCTTCTCCCCTGGGACGACGCGCCGGCTCGTTAGCCGTGCCCGAGTGACCGACCGCGGGCGGCGATCACCGTTCGCGACAGCACAAGCGAGCGAGCGGGTCCTAGGCGCGCGGGTGCGCCCGCTGGTAGATCGCACTCAGGCGGGCAGTATCGACGTGGGTGTAGCGCTGGGTGGTTGATAGCGACGAGTGTCCGAGCATCTCCTGGACTGCGCGCAGGTCGGCTCCCCCCTGCAGCAAGTGTGTCGCCGTGGAATGTCGGAGTCCGTGTGGCGCGATGTCGTGCACGCCTGCTCGCGCGGCCATCTGATGCACCATCGAACGCACGATGCGCGGGTCGATGCGGCCACCCTTGTCCCCTAGGAAAAGCGCGTGCCCGCTGCGATCCCCGGCCAACTGGGGACGGCCTCGAACCAACCAATGGTCGAGGGCGTCGGCAGCGGGAGGCCCGTAGGGAACCACCCGTTCTTTGTTTCCTTTGCCGAGGACTCGTACGGTGAGGGCCTCACGGTTCAGAGATGAGATGTCGAGGCCACAGACTTCGGAGACGCGAAGCCCGCAGGCATACGTGAGTTCGAGGATCGCCCAATTGCGGATCTGGGAGGCTCCTCCCGCTGCGGCCTCATCCCGCGCAGCATTGAGAAGCACTCGCATCGGATTCGTCGAGCGGAGACGGCAGACGCTGATCGGCACGCGGAGAGGACAGCAGCGCCGCGGGTCGCTCGCCAGGATCCCTTCACGCATCGCCCACGCAGTGAAGTTGCGAATGGCGGCGGTATGCCGCGCGATTGTCGAGCGCGCTCCCCCTTGCGCCAGCGTGCAAGCAAGCCACGAACGAATGGCTCGCTGTGTCAGCGTATCGCGCAACTGTTCCTCCGTGGCGTCCTGCTGAAGCGACAGGAAATCCAACAGCGAGCGCAGATCCGCGAGATACGCGGAGATAGTGTGGGGACTCATCCGCCGCCCAAGGCGCAGGTACTCTTCCCAGCGCTCCCCCACGTTGCGTGTCATGCCGCTATCCTATGGTCTGCCTGCGCCTGTTCGCGTCCAGCCACGCGTCGAGCCCGACACTAAGCCAGCAACCGACAGATCCATGAGCGCGTGGCTGACTTCGTCGCGCGACAGAGCTGCAGCGACGCAGATCGCTTCAACCGATGCAGGCGCACTCCTGGGAAGCGCCTCCCACACCCGACGCTGGGTCGGTTCCAGAGCATCAACGCCGCGATCCTCGTCGACCGGCATGCCGAAGAGAGGCTCGGTGCCATCGGCGCTGACCGGGCGAACGAGTTCGAGGGCGTCGCGCCCGTCGCGGATGATCGTCGCTCCGTTGCGCGCAAGCTCGAGGCACCCGACCGACATCGGAGCGTCGACCGCGCCGGGCACTGCGCCTAGCTCACGCCCGTATTCCATGGCACGGCGCGCCGTCGCTAGGGCGCCTGAGCGCGCTCCCGCCTCAACGACCACGGTTGCTCCGCTCCACGCGGCAATCAGGCGGTTCCGCGTCAGGAAACGCCACTTCGCTGGCCTGGCGGTTGGCGCAACCTCCGAGATAAGGGCACCGCCCCCATCAATGACGGCGCGAAAATCACCAGCGTGGCACGCGGGGTAGGGATTGCATACGCCGCCGGCGAGGATGCAGATCGTGTGCCCACGCGCGGACAGGGCCCCGCGGTGAGCCTCGATATCAATGCCGATCGCTCCCCCAGACACCACCGTCACCCCTGCCGCAGCGACGAATGCCGCCATGTTGCGGGCACTCCTGTTTCCAGCTCCGGTGGAGGCGCGAGCACCCACGATGGACAGATGACGGTCCGCACGCGGAGCCTCTGGCAGGTCGCCAAGGAACCACAGCCCCATAGGCTCCTCCTCCCCCAGGCACGCAAGGTGCTCGGGCCAGCGCGGATCGCCAGGGATCATGAATCCGCCACCCGCACGAGCGACGCGTGTGAGCTCACTGTCGATATCGACCGAGAGAGCGCGCTGCCTCCACCGGTTCCACTGAGCGCGCCAGTCAATCCTCGAGTGACAGGCGAGCGACGACGGCGGTGCCGACCAGCTTCCGATCAGCCATGCGCGCGCATCTCGATCCCCTAAGGCCTGACGAAGGACGCGCGCGCAGGGGTCTGCCGGCTCGGCGACGGCAGACCACCACGCGGCCTCCCATAGTTCGATGTCATTCATAGTGGTCCGCTCCGTTCCGCAGCTGCTGTGCTGCGACGATATGGTCGAAAGTTGGCCGAGGCGCAGCCTCGAGATCGGCGAGCGTCCATGCAAGCCGTAGCATCCGGTCGATCCCGCGCATGGACGAGTGACCGGAATCGACGAGTCGATCGAGTTCATGAATGAGCGAGGCATCGATGCCCGAGTGGTGGCGCAGCCACGCTCCCGGAAGTTGCGCGTTCATAGTCCACGGCGTGTCCTGGAGCCGCTTGCGCGCCCGTGCTCGAGCTTCAATCACGCGCTGGCGAATCGACGCAGAGTCGTCCGTCTGCGTCGCCGCTAGATCCGCCCGAGTGGGGGTATGGACGTCGATGCGGATGTCCATTCGATCCAGCAATGGCCCAGACAAACGCGCGAGATACCTGCGTCGGTTGATCGACGAACAAGTGCACCGACGCCCACCGTGTCCACCTCCGCACGGGCAGGGATTGGATGCCATCACCAGTTGGAATGCTGCGGGATACCGTGCCTGAACACCGGATCGGTGCACATGGATGACACCCGATTCGAGGGGTTCGCGCAAGGAATCGAGGACGGAGGGAGCGAATTCGGCGGCCTCGTCGAGAAAGAGAATCCCTCCGTGCGCCAGCGACGCCGCCCCGGGGACGAGCATACGCGTGCCGCCACCAATCAGCGCCGGCATGGTCACCGAGTGGTGCGGGGCTTGGAACGGAGGCCGCGTCATCAGTGACATCGAGGATGGCAACAGGCCCGCCACGGAATGCAACGAGGTTGTCACGAGAGCGGTGTCGGCGTCGAGATCTGGAAGTATCGTCGGGAGGCGGGACGCCAGCATCGTCTTTCCGGATCCGGGCTCTCCCAGAAGAAACACGTGGTGCCCACCGGCAGCCGCAACTTCCATCGCCGCGACTGCTTCCGGCTGACCGCGCACGTCCGCCATGTCTACGAACGTTGGTTCATCGTTGCCTTCGCCCTCGCTGCGGATGCCCATCCTCCCGTGGAACGGAGCCTTTTTCGGCCTCTCCCCCGCCCATGCGATCAGGTCCGCCAAGTGCGCGAAGTCAATCACGTCAATGCCGCTGACCAGACGCGCCTCCTGAGCACATGCCGACGGAACGATCACGCGGCGCACGCCCCGCGAACGCGCTGCCAGAACAGCCGGCAGGACGCCGCGCACAGGCTGGATACTCCCATCCAACGCAAGCTCACCAACGAGCACCGCATCTTCAAAAGCCACGGGCGACACGAGGCCCGTCGCCAAAGCAATGGACGCCGCGATCGACAGATCGAAAGCCGACCCTGACTTCGGAATGCCAGCTGGGGACAGATTCACGGTGATTCGTTGGTCCAACACGTCCAGGCCACACGACTCGAACGCAGCGCGCACGCGATCACGGGCCTCGCGCACAGACGTGTCGAGCAAGCCAACGAGCGTAAACGCCACGAGTCCCGACCCCGCATACGTCTCCACATCGACCAGGTGTCCCTCAATGCCGACGATGCTCATGGAATACGTGCGTGCAAGCCCCGGCCCTCTCATTGCACACCCCGCAACCACACAACCTGGGCCCCCAGAGCGCGAAGATCCACGGCCTCGTCCATGGGACCCGGCCACGACCCCAGCGTCCGCGCGTCCACCGTGATAGCAATGACGTCAATGCGCACGCGCGAAGCAAGGTGACCATGGGCCCTGCACCACGCACCCGTCAGGGTTCGCAGGCGCGACACCTTGCGATGGTCGACCGAAGCGAGGGCACTCCCCTTTCGACGCCCCACCCTGGTGCGCACCTCCACGATCACGGTCCACGAATGCTGCGGATCAGTCTCGTCGCGCGCGATGATATCGAGCTCACCCCGACGGCCATCGCGCCAGTTGGTATCAAGAAGGCGTAGACCTTCCTCTTCGAGCGCCAGCCGGGCGGTATACTCGCCCGCGGCACCCAAGGCCCGACGATCGGGCCGTGTTGAGCATCCCATCACGGATCACCTCCGCACCCACAGTGCGCCCGAGGCAATCAGTTCCACAATGCGAAAACCGCGCCCTGTGGATAGGGAGCGGTTGACAAAAAGGCCTGTGGATAACCCAGGACCGGGCGATCACGGACTATGGGATGTCGAGCTCCGGCTTGGAGAGTTCCTCGACGTTGACGTCCTTGTAGGTGATGACACGCACCGAGCGCACGAAGCGCGACGAGCGGTAGATGTCCCACACCCACGCGTCGGACAGCGTCAGTTCGAAGAAGACGTCGCCACCGACCGGGCGCGCCTGCACGTCAACGTGATTGCACAGGTAGAAACGCCTCTCGGTCTCCACGACGTACTTGAACAACCCGATAACGTCGCGGTACTCCTTGAAGAGTTCCAGCTCCAGATTGTTTTCGTAACCTTCGATTTCTTCGCTCACGCCACCATCATGCCGGGCCGCGCGCCACGGCGGGCCACGCCACCCCGGCGCGCCCTACTTTGTGGCCTGCGTCGGCATCTTCCACGAGCGACGATGATGCTCCGACACACCGAGCTCGACGATCGCGCGAGTGTGAGCGGCCGACCCATACCCCTTGTTCGACGCCCATCCATAGCCCGGATCCGCAAGTTCCTGCATGAGGTGGTCGCGTTCGACCTTCGCAAAGGACGGAAGCTGCGGCGACGACCGCGCAAGAAGCGTCGGCCTTCACCTGCATCTGGACGGGCAGATCGACGCCGAAAGGATCGTCGGGCCCGTCGATGGCTCCGAACAGGTCACCGGGTGCGGAGAGCCAATCGTGGGAGCCGTCCAGCAGGACGCCACCCGGAACGAGGCCGTGGCTGGCTACCTCGGCGAGAGCGCGGCGGCCCGCCAGGCGAAGCGCGGCGATGATGCCCCAGTCATCGATCTCCTGTGGGGAGGCGTAGCCAACTGCGCTGGCCAACGCCCACTCACGCACGGGTTCGACGAGGGCCTCGCGTCGACGAGCGGTCAGTGCCTTCGAGTCAGTGAGACCTTCTGGAACCGGTGCGGCATCGACACCGATAAGCGCCACGCCCACGGCGACCGGGCCTGCGAGAGCCCCGCGCCCCACCTCGTCCATCCCAGCGACGATCCCCCACCGGCGAGCCAGGGAGACCTCAAGGTCACGCGAGGCGGTCGTCATGAGGCGTCCGGAACAGAGGCGAATACCTCGTGGTGCGCAATGTCCGTCGTCCAACGCGACGTCGGCCAGATAACCGCCTGAACGGTACCGACAACCGAGGAAACGGGTACGTAGGGAGACTGCCCCGACCCCATGTGGTAGCGGGAATCGGCAGAGTTCGAACGATTGTCACCCATCACCCACAGGTGTCCCTCGGGAACGACGACGTCAAAAGTGCGCTCGCCACACGGCACCTGGCCATCGGGCACGTAGGTCTCGTCAAGCTCAACTCCGTTGACGCTCACCTTGCCGTTCGCGCTGGTGCACGACACGCGATCGCCTCCGACACCGATGACGCGCTTCACGAGCGTCTGCTCACTACCACCCGGGACGAAACCGGTGAACTCGCCCAGGCGGCGCAGCACTGAGGAAGATGTCGACTGCGACGAACCCAGCCAACCGAGCGTGTCATCGAAGACGACGACATCCCCGCGGTGCACGTTCGAACGCAGCGCATCGACACGCGAGACGGCGATGCGATCGTCCTCCACCAGTGTGTTGTGCATCGAGGGTGAGGGGATCCAGAAAACCTGAACGATGAAGGCGCGCAGCAGCGACGAGATCACGAGAGCGACGACAATGATAACGAGGATCTCGCGCAGCCACACGAGCGGATTGCGCCGAGCGCGGGCCTCCGCGCGATCACGATCCCGAAGAGAAGGCGAATGCAGTGGGCCGAGCGACGGTCCTGCTGTCGGTGTCATCCAATCTCCTTGTCGTAGCGTCAACCATCCCAGGATACGGCGAGGCCCGACACCGGCGCGCGGTGTCGGGCCTTTCCGTGAAAAATGCCAAGGCGTATGCCTGGCAAGCCTCAGGCGGACTTGCCGGAACGGTGTTCCTTGATCTTCGCGGCCTTGCCGTGACGCTCGCGCAGGTAGTAGAGCTTGGCGCGACGCACGTCGCCCTTGGTGACGACCTCGATGTGGTCGATCGTGGGGGCGTGAACCGGGAAGGTACGCTCAACGCCCACGCCGAAGGAAACCTTGCGAATGGTGAACGTGGAGGACACACCGTGACCGCGACGAGCGATCACGACACCCTGGAAGACCTGGATACGAGAGCGGTTACCTTCGATGACCTTGACGTGCACCTTGAGGGTGTCGCCGGCTCGGAACGAGGGGATGTCATCGCGCAGCGAAGCCGCATCAACGGCGTCCAGCTTCTGCATTTCTTCTCCTTGACGCCTCTGCCGCAGGTCGGAAGCGCCTGGTTGGGCGGGTCGAGCCCGCTCACTTGACGTGCGATCGTGCGCCTCGGTGTCCCCCTGCGGCAGGATGAACCGCGCACAATCCTGACTATTATCCCACAGCAGGGCACACTAGGGCCAGTGCGCCACCGTGTTATGCGGTGAGATCACGCACCATGACGACGTCGTAGTTGCGTACGCCACCCACGTCGAATGTTCGGGTCGACCGCTTGCGGAATCCATGCCGCTTGTAGAAAGCTTGCGCCGCCTTGTTGCCTCGGTTGGTTCCCAGCACGATCGCGCGGTGTCCTGCCGCGCCGGCGTCTGCGACGGCGTGCTCGATCAGCGCGTCCGCGATGCCACTGCCCCGCCACGCCCGGTCGACATAGCACTTAGACAGATAGGCGCTGCCCTCCTCCACGCGTCCGGGGCGCACCAGGTCGCTCGGCAACGCATCCGGGCCGACATGAGTCAACGCGTAACCGACGAGGTCTGCACCGGCCTCGGCAACAAATAGACGATGCTGATCGGGAGAGGCGATAGCAGCCTCGAACACCTCGGACGCGAGCTGCGTCGTGATGTGCTCGTCGATGGCCTCGCTGGGCAGAGAGGCCGGGCACGCGTCCGGGAAGGTGCGCGCGGCGAGCTCGCTGACGGCTGCCGCGTCCTCGGGGCGCGCAAGGCGCACGCTCAGGGGTCTCGCCGCTCCCTCACGCGGGTACGCCACGCCGCAGCGCGCCAGAGTCGCGCGGTCCTCAGCCGTCAGGGAAGAAGCGTCCAGCGACAGCGCGAGATCGGGGCGGACGCTAGCTGTCTTCTCAATCGCACGGTCGCGGCGCCATCGCTCAATCGCCGCGTGGTTGCCGCCGAGGAGAACCTCGGGAATCTCAAGCGAGCGAAACTCCCTCGGCTTGGTGAACACGGGGTATTCGAGGAGTCCCGCGCCCGAGTGCGACTCTTCAACGAGGGAGTCCGGGTTCCCCATGAAGCCGTCGAGGAGACGCGCGACTGCCTCGGTGAGGACCATCGCGGCGACCTCGCCGCCGTTGAGCACGTAGTCGCCGATCGAGAACTCGACGACCTCGACGACCTCGACGCCGACGCTGCGGTAGTGCTCGGCGACGCGCGCGTCAATACCCTCATAGCGCCCGCAGGCGACGATGATCTGGTCGGCGCGCGCGAGGTCCTCCACGCGCGGCTGGGTCAGCGGCGTGCCAGACGGCGTCGGAATCGCGAGGACGCGACGCGGCGAGGCAGTGGCACCTTCGTCGCGACAGCCGGCAAGCGGGACGGACAGTACATCGTCCAGGGCACGCGCCCACACATCGGCACGCATCACCATGCCCGCACCACCGCCGTAGGGAGTGTCATCGACGCTGCGATGTTTGCCGGTGGCCCAATCGCGCAGATCGTGCGCTGCAGATGCACGAGGCCAGCGTCCTCCGCTTTCCCCATCAGAGACAGGCGAAGGGGCGCAAAATAATCAGGGAAAATCGAGATGAGATCGAAGCGCACGGTGTCAGTCGCCCTCGCGCTCCGACACCGCATCGTCGTCAAATAAGCCGGGAGGCGCGTCGATAACAACGACCCCTCCCTCAACGTCGACCGTGGGAACGAGCGCCGTCACGAAAGGAACCATGACGGTGCCGCGCTTCCGTGGAAACGAGAAGCAAATCCTGAGCCGCACCCGGGGTCAGTCCACTGACGGTTCCAAGGACATCACCGGACGGAGTGCGCGCCTGGAGACCCTTGAGCTCATGCGGGTACCAGGCATCCTCCTCGGGGTGAGCGTCGACAAGCAGGCGGGCGCCACGCAGAGCCTCCGCATCCTCACGAGTGGAGCACTCCTCAAACGATGCGAGCACACGATCCTTGTGCACGCGAACGCTGCGCACAGTCAGGCTGCGCTGATCCCCCGCAATGTCCAAGCGCGACCCGGGTGCCATCACCTCGGGATCGTCGCTGCGCACGTCCACGATGACCTCGCCTCGCAAACCGTGGGCGGGGCCGACGATAGCGGCTGTGAGCTGCATGTGTTCTCCTGACGATAAACGGGGACTCCCCGAAGGATAACGAAGGGCCCGGCAGTGCCGGACCCCTTCGCGACGTGTGCGAGTCTTACTCGCGATCCGTGTCGACGACGTCAACGCGGACGGTGCCACGCGTGGACAACGCACCCATGACGGTGCGCAGCGCGCGAGCCGTCCGACCACCGCGTCCGATGACGCGACCCAGGTCCTCGGGGTTCACGCGAACCTCAAGAAGCTGGCCACGTCGCATGGAACGAGGCGTCACCTCGACATCTTCGGGGTGGTCAACGATGCCGCTGACCAGGTGCTCCAACGCGTCGGCGAGCATGCTCAGGCATCCTCTCCGGCGGCCTCTTCGGAAGCCTCGGCCTCAGCAGCGGCTGCGGCAGCGGCGGCCTCTTCCTCGGCCTTCTTGGCAGAAGCAGCGGCCTTGGACTTCTCGGCTGCAGCCTCGGCGTCCTTGATGGCCTGCTCGGCCTGGGCGGCCTTGTCGGCCTCGGAGACGATGACGCGGGAAACAGCGTCGGCCTTGCCGTTGAAACTTGGCGATGTCACCGGTCAGGACCAGCAGCTTGCGGACCTGGTCGGAAGGCTGAGCGCCAACGCCAAGCCAGTACTGGGCACGCTCGGAGTCGATGCGAATGATCGACGGGTTGGGCTGAGGATCGTAGTAGCCGACCTCTTCGATGACGCGGCCGTCACGCTTCTTGCGCGAATCGACGACGACAACACGGTACTGGGCGGCGTGGATCTTACCCACGCGCTTCAGGCGAATTCGAACTGCCACTTGAGTGGTCTCTCCATTTCAGAATTGGTGTGGACCTTTGCGTCCCGAGGTGGGAAACACAGGGGTCGCATTGGACCGGGACACGACGGCATGCAGTGAGAGGGTCTACGAACCGCCGGGTACAGCTAGCGATTATGCCACATTTCGCCTTCAATCCCAAGTCAGGAGCGAGTGCCGTGTCGCGCGAATCGGTTAAATCGATCACTGCCACGAGCTCAGGCGGACGGACGCTCCCACACAGACGTTCCGCCCACCGTCACGCGCGCGGGCTTCGCGAGGATCGTCGGGTTGTCCCTCGGATCCTCGTCCAGGATGAGGAAATCAGCGGGACCGCCCTCGACGAGGCCGGGGTAGCCGAGGTAGCGCTGGCTCACCCACGTCGCCGCATCGATCGCGAACTGCGCGGGTGCGCCCCACTGGAGCCACAGGTCAAGCTCGCCAGCGATCGTGCCGTGCTCCTGATAACCCCCCCGAGTCGGTTCCCATGAGGAGAAGAACACCAGAGTCGACGAGCATCTGGAAATGGGAGCGCCGCGCGTCGTACATGCCCCGCATCGTCTCCGCATAGACGGGATACTTCGCCCCCGCCTGGGCGGCAAAGTCCTTGAAGAGCTCGACCTGGCGCAGCGTCGGGGTCACCGAGATACCGCGTGCGGCAATCTCGCTGGCCTGATCCGCATCGATACCACTGCCATGTTCGATGTCGTCAACGCCGGCCTCGATGAGCGAGTCGATGACGCGGTGCGAGAACGCGTGGACTGCGATCCTCGCCCCGGCCTCGTGAACGGCGGCAACAGCGTCCGTCAACGCAGCGGGGTCCCACAGAGGCATGAGGTCCGAGTCGACCCCGGCGCTGCGGTCGATCCAGTCTCCGACGATCTTGACCCACCCGTCGGAGGAGTGTGCCATCGAGGCGAGCACCGCGGGGAGCTCGCGCTGATCGTCGACGTCAAGCGGCAGGTCTCGCATGTAGCGCTTCGGGCGCGCAACATGGCGACCGCACCGAATGAGGTGCAGGCCGGTTGCGCGAGCCGCTGGCGAGTTATCAACCGGCACGCCACAGTCACGTACGATGGTGACTCCGCTCGCGAGCGTTATCCGAGCCTGCTCCACCATCTCCGCCTCGGACACCGAACCGGTCTCCGAGTAGCCGATGTGGCAGTGCGTATCCACCATGCCGGGCACAATGACACCGACCAAAGGAGCCTGCGTTTCGTCGGAGACGCGGCGGATCACTCCCTCGTCGACATGCCATGTGCCGCGCACCCACGATGGGCGCTCGGATGCGCTATCCGCCCACAGGGTGAGGCCGGAGAACGCCATGCCTCAGAGCTGGCCGAGCATGCGCTTGACGTCGTCCGGCAGATCGTCGATCGTCGGACGCGGAGCGGGCGCCTCCTGAGCAACACCGAAGGACGAGCCCGCAGGCGCGCTGCGCTCGGACGGGGGCAGCATGGCCTCGAGCTCCTGCTGGCGACGCTTCGCGGGGTTACCGGAGCGGGCGCTCTTCTTCATGCGAGCACGCAGTGCCTGCGCCTTACGCGCGTTGGCCTTCTGCTTGGCCTTGCCGCCACGGCCGGGCAGTGCACCCATGCCGGGAACGCCACCACCCATCTGGCCCATCTGCGCCATCATCTCGCGCGCGGCCTCGAAGCGCTGCACGAGCTGGTTAACCTCAGTCACTGTGGTACCAGAACCGCGGGCGATACGCGCGCGACGCGAGCCGTTAAGGATCGACACGTCCTCACGCTCGGCAGGAGTCATCGAGCGAACGATGGCCTCGACGCGGTCGACCTCGCGCTCGTCGAAGTTCTCAATCTGCTCGCGCATCTGCGCGGCACCCGGGATCATACCGAGCATCTTCTTCATCGAGCCGAGCTTCTTGATCTGCTGAAGCTGGCTCAGGAAGTCACCGAGGGTGAGCTGGCCGGCCATCGC
>BNJU01003039.1_pt1 | contig 58425 bp, 71 predicted proteins | sample 8539281 | NCBI WGS metagenome assembly BNJU01 (sample SAMD00202456, study PRJDB9452) | human saliva metagenome | isolation source: human saliva | place: Japan
TATCAACAAAATTATTATAACAGGATATGTATCAATACGATTCTTTATTTATTATTCACAGAAAAAAATATTTTTTTAAAACAAACCAAAATAATTCCAACCGACACCAACAGTATTGTCAACCACTCATTCATCTTAAACGTATCATTGGTTTTAACTATTATTGAGGATTGTTTTATTGTATTTGTAATCGTAAATATCCATACTTCATTTGTTTTATCCGGATCAGATATAGAGGTTGTATAACTTGCAATTTCATCTACTATTTGAATGTTATATTGATCAGAAGCTTGTAAATTTAACCAAGTATATGACCAGTTATTCAGAGAGTTGAGAATCTGTTCTCCTATGTAATCATTTCCTTTACGCAAAATTACACGAATGTTCGTTGGTCGTTTTCCAAGTTGATTATTATGATCGATCCATTCTGCGTTAACGGTGATTGCCGTTGCGGTTGCGGTATAGATCTGACACTTTGGAGAAGCATCAATTTGGCGATGATTGGTAGTACTACCATCAGATTCCGTTTTTGGAATCTGAACCAGAAAGGCTGTCATACTTGCGCGAAAATCTTGCGAAAGATTAGGTTCTCCCGTCTTACTAACAAGATAAATCGCATCCTCTAAATTTGAAAATGTCGTAATTCCATTCTGATTTGAAATCATAGTCTGAGATGGTATCTGAGTTTTCGCAACTGATTCAATTCTTTTCGATATCCGCTTGTCTTAGTTCATAGACATCAATACCAAGATTTTTGATATTCCGACATCAGTTGCCAACTTCCATCTGCTTTCTTCTCGGCAATCTTATATAGAGAAACTGCCATCCCTGTTAATTTCGTTCCCATCACTTGTTCCGGTATATACTGTGATACTTCCATCGTTGATAGCGTGAGTCGGTAATGATGTACATACTATCAGGAAGATACTGAAAAACACATGATACAATACATGCCAAAAACATCTATGATTGTCCATTGTGCGTCTTAGCACATCATCACCACCTTCCTTACTATTTTTTCATTTTTCGTTTCTTAAAAAACTTTATAAAAACCCAAACGAGTATTATCAAAATGATGATTGATATAACGAGTGGCCAGAATATTTCTGTTTGCCACCACAACAGTTTTACCGTTGAATCATGTTGTTGGCTAAAGTCATAATCTATACGATGACCACGAACCAACAACCGATGATCGTTAACACCAAATGGTGTACAGGTTAAAAGTGTGACAAAATCACTATCTTTTATTATTCGTAACTCTTCTACTTCATCAGGTAATACCGTTTTTATTTGATCTATTTGATATGCAAAATCTTTATTCAAAACATGTACGAAGAAAACATCGCCTTCTTTTACATCCTCTAGGTCTGTAAAGATACGTCTTGAAGCCATACCATTATGTCCAACAATAACTGCGTGTGTACCTTCTCCACCAACGGGTAACGAAGAATTTTCTAAGACACCAACACCCTTATCTAAAACAGTATTTGATGTGCCATAGTACATTGGTACATAAATTTTAGCAGAGGGCACTTCAACATATCCTAGCATCACTGCAGGTTGTAATAACTCAAAATCTTGATAATCCTGCTGCTGAACATAATTAATTCCATCACCAGAAAATGGATCAGCCGGATAGCTTAAAGGAAGCAATTTATTGTATTCCTTTGCAATTGAAATCAATCTTTCGATTGTCGATTCCTCTGTTTTTGCCATCTCCGTATTGTAGTCTGCAATATCTTTTACAGCAAATTGCTGATTAACATAGTTTGCGATACGTGGATAGGCCATCGTACATATACCAACAAGTATTATGAGAAGTCCAAGTAGACGTTGCTTATTGTTTTTCTTCATGAACTTCTCCTTTCGTTGTTTTCAAACCGCTGTATTATTTCTGCTCTCCCTTATTGCCTTTGCCCATAATGTATAAACCACCAACCACAAGCAATGCACCTGCAAGCATGATTAAGATTGCGGAGAAAGCACCTGCTTCAGGAATATTTAATCCCTTAGTATTTGCTACCTTTAGCACTAGTCCATATGTATTTGTTGTGGAAACTGTACTACCTTCTTCAATATCAGAACCTGTAGGTGCACTTTGCATCGCAATAGTTGCCTTACCTGTTGGTTGATTACCCGCATTTTTTTCGGCCGTAACGATTACCTTTACTACACCAATATCACTATAACTTGCACTCTTTAGTACTGTTTCCTTCATGTAATATGTGCCTTCATCTAAACCAGCCAATTCATTTGACATATTACCTGTGCCGACTGTAAGTTTTGCGTCAACACCATTGATTTTAAGTACATCTGTACAGTTTTCATCTGTATAAAGTGTAAACTCAACACCAGTCATATCTGCTGTGCTGTTATATCTATCAATCTTATGAATCTTAAATTTATATGTAAATGTCTTTGTGGAATCCGACAATGTTGCTGTATCATTTGGTGTATTTGGATTCTGTGTAAATGTTAAAGTTGCTGTGTTTGTATTCCCTGTCGTATCGTTTGCAACAGCATCGGAATTAAGCTTTGCAGAGTACGATACTTTTACATTTTGTCCTTGATTTTCGATAATCCAGTCATTGTTGAATTTTATAGAAAGTTTACGTGCATTTTCATCAAAAGCTACTGTGTATTTAGAAGCCGCAACAGCCACACCACCTACAGTTACAGTTACACCACTTGCAGGTTGTCCTGTTGTGAATTGATAATCTAATCCAGCAGAGAATATATCATCAATTTGGAATAATAATGCATTCGCAGCCAATCTTGTCTGCGCATTATATTCATACATCGGAATTGCAGATTCAACATTGTAGTTTACTGTACCACCAATAGCTACATCATTTGTTTTCACAGGAACATTGTTATCATCAATTGTTTTTCTTAGTGATGTACTACTATCTTTTAAAGTAATTGTCTTTGCTGTATCACCCATGTTAACAAGCATTGGACGAGATGCAATTCTTGTATGTTGATATCCATCGTTATCTGTCCATGTTTGACCATTACTTGTTGTCTCGACAACTACCCACATACCCTTTGAGAGTTCCGCTTGGTTATTCGCAAAAGTAATACCTGTAAGGTTCTTCGCAGCCGCATAGCGTTCTAATTGTACGGCTAATTTCGCAGCTTCCGTACTATTAGTCACATCTGTTTGAACACCTGTGATAATTGTTGCGGCAGAATTTAAGATTTCATTTCCATTGAACTTATAGGAACCATAAGTTGCATTGTTATTAAAGAAATCTGCAAAATCAGTCGTAATTGAACGATCATCAATCACCTTTATAAGCAGTAAATGTTCCATTTGCTGCAGTGGCTGGTGTTCCCGTATTGTCACTTAAAGTTAAAGTTGCTGTTGATGCATGTACACGCAATGGTATAAGTGCTACGCAAAGCATCATGACGCTGAAAATTGTTAAAATTGTTGTGATTTTTCTTTTTACGTTTGAGTAAGTGGTTGACATAATTTTATTTCTCCTTTTTATTTTTAATTGTTATGTTGAGTAGTTCATTTATGGTTGTGACTTCTAATCGCAATCACACCACCTCCAATCAGCAGTAGTAACCCTACCATACGTAGGATTAATATATCTTTTGTGCCGCTTTCTGGCATATTAAGTCGCCATTGATGCGCTAATGTTAGACTATGTGAATCAGAGGTAACAATCTCCCATTCAGGTGGAGAATGCCATGTAATATTTCCCTGTGCATCAATTGTAAATGATGCTACACCCTCTGGTTTTAGGTAATGATCTGCAGCTTTTATTACTTTGAGATAGTATGTTTTATTAGCCGCTAGTCCATATATTTTAAGAGATCCATCCACATCCGAGGTGAACTCCGTCTTTTGTGTTGATGTTGTTTGGTTCTTATTTGAGTCGTATGCCCTTACAACCTGTTGGCAATCAGCGTCACTATACAATTGGAACGTTACACCTTTAACTTTTGTCGTTCGCTTACTGCTATCAACATTTAGAATTTGTAATGCATATTGGTCATTGTATAAAACTATCTGTGGCCCAACAATTTGTATTTCACCTTTCAACCAAGTAAAGTTACCATCTCCCGTTACTTTAAAAGTCTAGAATGGAATCATTCGGCAAGATGTAGCCATCTTTTGTTTTGGTTTCATACAGTTTATAGTTTCCCGGTCGTAAATCTTTGAGATTCACTTTCCCATCACTTTCCGAAATGATAGTACCCAGTTTTACACCATCTTTTTGAAGTTCAAATTCGACTCCATTTAATGGTGAATTGTCTGCCCTATTTTTCTTGTATAGCACGACATCCAATGTAATAGGGGTGTTTTCAACTTTGATTGTTCCACTCTTACCATTTACCCCTGCTAGTCCTCGAATTGTAAAATCTGAATCAACTTGGAACGTATACCAAATCGTATTTTGTTTATAATCCTTAGGTGCTTTTATTTCTTCAATTATGTATGTTCCAATTGGTAGGTTATCAAATGTTAACTCTCCATTCGAATTTGTTTGTAACGTCTTTTCATATCCACCACCAAATCGCTTAATTTTAAATTCTGCATCTTTTAGTTTGATTTGATTATCTTTAGAGTCAACCTTAAGAATAGTGATTTTTGTTCCCTCCATTTTTCGTGTTGGTAATTGTCCGGCTATAACCTTCTTTAAAACTAACAACACCATTTGCGGCTACCGATAACTCTGAAACTGCATCAGTAGGCAAATCATATTTTGATGTGTTTGATACTGCTGTTTCAACGATGCGGAAGTCACCAGCAGGAAGTCCGCCGAAGGAAAAAGTAACCCATTGTCAACGGATTGCGTTTGAATGATATTAACCCATGCATTTCCATTCCATTTCTGTAACATGAACCTAGCACCTGAAACTGGTTCTCCAGTTGAGCCAAGTTTTGTAAATTCCATCGCATTTTTTTATAAATTGGGTCATTTACAAGTTTAATACCAGAATCCGTCTTTAATATACGCATATTTGCATCCGGATTAAGTGTAATAATATTCCCTGATGTATCCCAAATATCACCAATATCATTCTTTTGGCAGTTCTGATGAGGAATCATTATCCTGCGGTAGCGGGTATGGCGATGGGGTATAAATATTAAATAAGATACCACTAGGTTCAAGCCCTAAAATTACCATTACGATGAATGTATCTATTTTTTTAACAATTCTATTTGGAACTACCGTGTATATTTTTCCAAAATTTCCGATTCTGATTACGAGGTTCAAAGATAAATGTTGATGGTGTAGAACCTAATAACAGTTTATTTCCATTCGCATCTCGCGTTAGATATTGTCCTGAATATACATTCTTCAACTCTACCGCGAGTTGTCCACTTGCTGTCGAATAACACTCAGTAACTTCCCAAAGTTGCTTTTTTCAATTCCTCTGTATCCTGAGTAGGACCACCCACTTGAACAACATTTGTAACAGAATTATTTGCATTACCAACTGCCTTCGTATTACTTCCTGTATTTCCATCTACAAGCTGTATATAAGAGCCTTTTTTAATAGCTGTTGTAGAAGAAGGTAATAAATTGAAATTGATTTGTGGCTTTGGCCCTTTCGATATGACAACACGTATTGTTGAACCCTTTGGGGCTGTACCACTCGATGGGCTTTGGGAGATGATAGTTCCCTGAGGTTGTGAGGAGTATTCTTCCGTAGCGTCGATCATGAAGTTTCCATTCACTACATTCTTTGCATTTACCAAAGTATTTCCTATTAGATTTGGGACTGCAAGATACTCTGCACTATCTATACGGAAGCGATACCCACCACTTGGCAACATATACGAAGATCCCGTTGTGATTTGTTTCAAATAATAAATACCAGGATTCAAATTATTCAGTAACATCTTTCCATTGGAATCAGTCGTTCTAGTTGCGATAGCTGTAGTACGATCAGTATCTGCATATATTTCGAATTTTGCATTCGCAATTGGTGTTGCTGGGTTATTGGAAGATACCAACTGTAATTCCAATTTACTATGGTCAATGGTCGTAATTGCACGGTCAGATTCAACTACAACAGATTGGTTAGAAGCAGGTTCTTCCTTAATCGTTGTTTCTTCTTCACTTATATCTTCTTCAATATCCTCAACAGCCGACTCAATTGTGTACTGCATATGCATTGTGCTAATTGCTTGATAGCCACTTTCAGTCATTTTTTCTAAAGATACTGATATATCTGCAGTTTTTTCACTTTCATTATTTTGTGGTGGGATGATGACAGGAATGGATACACTTGCTTGCCACTTTTCCCAATCAAACGTAGTTGGATCTACTATCTCTACGATTGTAAATACTAGCTTTGTAATCCGGTTCAATATCACTACCTATCTCGATATACCTTCTAGTTTCATAGTTTCATCTTCGATTGAAAATTTCTATCTTCAATTTTTTTGTATTATCTTCTGATATGAGAAAAATCTCTGTAAATCAAATGAAAAATAATCTCAACTTTCGATTTTGCATTTTGCATTCGATGTTTTCTTTATCTTCAAATTATATCTATTTCATAATAAAATCTTTATCGAAATACAGCAGACTGTTTTTCTGGATAGTTTTCTTCAATCTCTTCATTCTCTTTCAAATATAGCCTCGTAAAATCAATTTGGTCTGAAATATCGTCCACATCATTGGCATGCACAGCAAAAAATACTGAAAATACTGGCAGTAACATCGATACCACTAGTATCCACAATATCATTTTTAAGTGATTGCTTTTGCCCTTAAAAAAAGAGACTATGCATTTTTCAACAAAGTTTCTCCTGCATCTACCGAAAAGTCGGGTATTTTCACAAATCATTCTAAAATTGGCCATTCTATGATAAAAATAACTTGCATGCATGTTATATAATACTTGGTTTCCAAATATGCAATTGCCGTAATATAGCCTTTACTGTATCGTATCTTTGTTATATCAAGGAATAGGCATTTTAGCAAGAAATTTAGTTATGATTACACTTTGTTTATCGACTGTTTTTAACTTTCCTATCGTAACTATCAAACTACAAAAAAAGACTTTTTATGTATCAATAAAACACAAATATCATTTTTTTGAGTACAAAAAGGACTAGTAATTTAGTTACTAGTCACTTGTTTGTATATTTATTGATATTTATGCCTCATAACAAATATATAAAGGTATCCCATCATCGATACAGAGAATACGCATAGATACCAAGAGATATTGAACGAATCGTCCGTCTTTGGTGTAGAGATACCCACCCAACGATAGACGTGTGTAGTATCCCCGTTAATAGCTGTACTTGTGGAAAGATATACATATCCATCAAATACCTCCGGGCCAAATGTTCCATAAACTCTTTCCTTAATTGGTGTACCATCTTCGGTTACCCAATTTGTTTTCACACGGTATGTATAAATGAATTCCAATAAATTCATCTGGTCAGACGAAAGTGTTAGATTCTTACTTTCATAATCCACTGCATAATCTGGGATAAGTTTGCCATATCTAAAGAGTACCGTAAATAAGTTATCATTCCCTGTATCTTCTTGTGCAAGAACCCTTCCTTGATCATCGATATAACGAATTCTCCAACTTGTCAGTTTGCGTCCAACCCACTTTGCGTAGATTGTCATATCATACGCAATCGATTCATTGATATCAAAAGGTTGTGTAAATGCTGGATCTTTATACCAACCATCAAACCAATATCCATCCTTAGAAGGAATGTTTGGAATATCCTTATGTACACTAGACATCTTAGGAATTGTTACCAGTGCAGGTAGTACAGAAGTAGCACCATTACTTACAACCGTTACATTAACTCGTGGCTCTTCCCATCTAGCATATAAGAAACGATCACGATTAGACATTGTCGCATTATCTTTAAGCTTAGTACCCTCTTTGAATGTATCAGTTGTATACCAACCTGTAAACACATAGTGTGATGGCACATTACTTGGTCTTGCTGGATTATTCAGGATATTTTGATAGTTAGATAATGGTTCCCCATAGTAGAGGTTTAATACTGTACCATCCGTATTTTCTAAGTGAAGATTGTACTTATTACGTGTTTTATATAATTGCATATATGTCTGACCATCACCATCATAGTCATTTACCACTTGATTGTTGTTGTATACAACGATGAGTGAACCACCAGTATATGCAGTTAAATCTGGGTTAGACGCATTAACATCTGTAGTGTAATCATCTACCCCATTTGTCCAATAATAATATGAATAGTTAAATGCGGCTGTATTAGGGAAATATACACTAAACTTGCTGTAGGAAAGTGTATCTACATCCCAAATACGATTATTTGGATTCCTTGACCATGTGCCATCTGGATTTTGTTCATGATAGATGACATGAATTTTCTTTTCACTTGGAGCTACTGCTAATTTTCTAGCATGGAATTCCAAATGATATGGATCGATATTAAAGAATTGTTGTTCTGTAAAGGTAGGTGGTGTCTTTATCATAGTGAGAACTTGCATTATTTGGCGCAGACCATAGATAGGTTAGGTCAATGCTAAAAATACCATCCGTCTTATGTCCATAGATTCCTTGGTATGACTCACGGCGCTCCTCTGTATTGTCGTGAAGTTGTAATACACAAGTGTGATTGTCATCACTGGACGATCATAGTATACATTTACTACCGTTGAACCATCTGCTAAGACTAGCTTTGTCGCATTTTCTGCATCTGTCTTTACCTGATTGTATTTACGATAGGTCGTATCATATTGTGGACCGTTATAGACAACTGTACTATTTACATTCTGTGTCTTTGTCTCAGTATTAAATAATGAGTATGTCTTTTGTGCATCTGTATACGATACTTCATCCGTTGCGTTTTGATACCAATAATTAACAATATATGTCGATTGGAATGGAATATTATACTCCGCATAGACATGCATATCCTCTGCCGGTTGTATCCCAGCATTCCAGGTCTGTAAAGCGCCTGTACTATCCTGATATACCCAACGTAAGAATGTCTTACCTGGAATCGTTGGCTGTATAGGTTGTGTCTGTGTACTTTCATATAAATATGTTAAATAGAAGTCCTGTGCAGAATCACCTGTATGAAAATACGTCGTCAACTTCTTTCTTGCATAATAAACAGATACTGTAATATCTCCACTTGGCGCAATCTGTACCTGTTCAGGAATCAAAGCCTGAAAGCCAGGATATGTTCGATTTGCGATTGCCTGTGTCATATCCCCTACATTACCTGTAAGAGTTTCATATTCCGCCAAGGATTCGTCATCATAGTTGCCAGACAATGTTTGACGTACATGGCGAACTGTATAAGTTCTAGTGGTTGGTACTGGTTGTGTTGTTGGTGTTGATGAATCTGCGAATACTGCTGTAGAAATTGTGGTTACACAAATACTACATACCATTAGCAGAGCACAAAGAAAACTAATCACTCTGACTTTCTTCATTCCTTTTGTCCTCCCATTAATAATGGAGTTATTTTATCATGCAAAAAGGGAATTGTAATCATTTTTAATATTGTTTTTTTACAATATTTTTTTATTTCACTATTTAACTTTTTTTAAATAAGATGAAAAAAACAACGAATATAGGTATATTCATTGTTCGTTTTACAACTGATATAATTTTGTTTGACAACGTTCTAGTAGTTGGTAAATATCGTACTCTCCAACCAGATTCATAACGGCCATTACAATTTCTAAACATCCATTCGCATCGCTTAATGCATTATGATGATCTAATTCAATTCCAATATACTCACACATCATTCAGACGATGATGTTCGAGATTTGAAAATACACGTTTGCATAATTCCACCGTATCAAAGTACTCGATTAGCGGTATCTTTGTGCCTGTATTTAAACAGGCTTGTTTTAAGCAGTTCATATCAAATCGAGCGTTGTGTGCCACAATCACCGCATCTTCAAAATAGCCTGTTAATTCACGATAGATTTCTGAAAATGTTGGCGCATCCTTAACATCCCTAGCAGTGATGCCATGGATACGGATATTGTAAGGAGAAAAATAACTGACGTTTTCTTCCGGTTTAATTAAAGAGTAATAGTGATCAATGATGACTCCATCCTCCATGACCGCAATCCCCGACCGAACAAACACTTGCCATTTTGTTATTGGCAGTTTCAAAGTCAATCGCTACAATCTTAGTCATCTTCTTTAATATGCTCGTATGTCATCTGGTAAATCTTTTCGATATGTTCATCTGCCATGGAATAATAGACATTCTTACCAATCTTCTTTGTCTTTACTAGCTTTTGTTTTTCTTCAACGAAGATAATTGATGACTGATAGCACTGGTACTCATCTGTAATAGTGCAGCTAAATCACCCACACAGAGTTCACTGACAAAGAGTGCATTCATAATCTTGAGTCTAGTGCTATCACTAAACATATCAAAGATAAGACTCATATTATCAACATCCGCTTCACAGATCATATTTGCTTTACATTTTCTCAACTGCTTCAGGATTTACTAATTTCATCATACCCTACTTTCTATAATTCTTTTTTGCTTGCTTTGCCTGGTGCCAAAGAATTTAACCACTTCTCAATGCGATATTTCGCATAGACTTCTTGTTTTTCTACACTGCCATCCACTAGTGAAATAACGAGTTGGTCATAACTTGGATTCCATTCATAATGCCAAGATACCATATCTTCATAGTAGATAATGAAAACATTCTGATTTATCGTGTCGATTATAGAGTACGATGTAATCCTGATGAATTTCATACAGTTTACAATCCGGCAACATCAATAATGAGAATAACGACACCATGATGACCATAACCCCAATCACCTGTAAATATGAACGTATCCATAAAAAACAAATACCCAGCTATCATCGCAATCATTAAAAATGATGTTGGTTTTACATTTGAAACGTAAAATGGAACGTCATCTTTCGGTAAATTTCTAACACGTATCTCTTTCGATTTCATAAAAACATTATAACACGCAGATGTTTCTCAGCGAATTAAAGTAATATTTGGTATACTTTATAGCGGAAAAGAGGGAAATCATGAAACAACCAGTCACTTTTGAAATTACACATATCTGTAAACAATCCGGTGCCCGTACAGGTATTTTACACACACCACACGGTGATGTTGAGACACCAATGTTTATGCCTGTCGGCACACAAGCAACCGTTAAATTCGTATCCCCAGAGGAATTAAAAGATTTAGGTTCTGGTGTGGTACTTGCCAATACCTATCATTTATGGCTAAGACCAGGCGAAGATATTGTTGACCAAGCTGGTGGAGTTCAGAAGTTTATGAACTACAAGGGTCCTATGTTAACAGATAGTGGAGGATTCCAAGTATTCTCCCTCGCAGATCAACGTAAAATTACAGAAGAAGGTGTTACGTTCAAAAACTCTCTCAACGGAGATACACTCTTCCTCTCCCCAGAAAAATCCATCCAGATTCAAAATAAGATTGGTGCTGATATCATTATGTCCTTTGACGAATGTATCCCTTACCCTGCAACACGTGAATACGTCGAAAAGAGTACAGAGAGAACATTACGTTGGGCACTCCGTGGTAAACAAGCACACAGCCGCCCTGAAGAACAGGCACTCTTCGGAATTGTCCAAGGTGGTGACTATGAAGATCTTCGTAAATACTGTGCTGAAAAGTTAATTGAGATGGACTTTCCTGGATATGCGATCGGTGGTACATCCGTAGGTGAAGATAAAGAGACAATGTATCGTATGGTGAAGTGGGCATCGGATGCCTTACCATTTGATAAGCCAAGATACCTGATGGGAGTTGGTGCAGTCAACGACTTATTAGAAGCAGTTAGCCGTAACGTCGATATGTGTGATTGCGTACTACCTACCCGTATCGCAAGACATGGAACACTAATGACGAGTGAAGGAAGAATCTCTATCCGTAAGGCTATCTACAAGAATGACTTTACCCCACTCGATCCAGAGTGTGATTGTTATACATGCCGTAACTATACAAAGGCATACCTCAATCACCTCCAACGTACCAATGAAGGATTTTGGTACATCGCCTCATGTCTATCCATAACTTACGCTTCTTAGTGAAGCTCATGGAAGACGCAAGAAAAGCAATCAAAGAAGACCGCTTTAATGACTTCAAAGAGGAAACTCTTGCAAAGATGAAATTTGACCACAGAGGATTTTAATATGAAATGGAAAACAAGTGATTTTGATTACAACTTACCAGAAGAACTGATTGCGCAAACCCCACTGCTTGATCGCACTTCTTCTCGTATGCTTGTCATTCACAATACAGAAAAGAAATATGAAGACAAGCACTTCTACGATATCGTAGATTACCTGCATGCAGGTGATGTTCTAGTACGCAATAACACACGTGTTATCCCTGCTAGATTATTTGGCACAAAGGAAGAAACAGGGGCTCACGTTGAGTTACTTCTACTCAGACAACTTCCAGATGATGTTTGGGAGTGTCTAGTTGGTAATGCGAAGGTAGTGAAACTTGGCACTATTGTTTCCTTCCACGATGGACGTTTACGTGCAGAATGCATAGAAATCGGTGAAAAAGGTTTACGCAAGATGCGTATGATTTATGATGGTATCTTCAATGAAATCTTAGATGAATTAGGAAATGTACCATTACCACCATATATCAAAGAGAAGTTAAATGACCCAGAACGCTACCAGACTGTTTATGCCAAGGTAAGAGGTTCTGCCGCAGCGCCTACTGCTGGACTGCACTTTACAGATGAAATCTTTAACAAGCTCAAAGAAAAAGGTGTCACAGTCGTTGATGTAACATTACACGTTGGTTTAGGAACGTTTAGGCCAATGGATACAGAAGATATCGAAGACCACGACATGCATAGTGAAGTTTACTATATGTCCAAGGAAGCTGCAGATATATTAAACACAGCCAAAACAAATGGCCAACGAATCTTTGCGATTGGCACCACATCCGTACGTACACTTGAGTCCGTATGGAATCGCTTTGGTAAGTTTGAGGAATGTTCTGGTGAGACAAAACTATTTATCTACCCAGGATACCAGTGGCATACAATCGATGGTATGTTAACAAACTTCCACCTACCAAAATCAACACTAATTATGATGATTGCGTCCTTTGTAGGATATGAATTTACACTAGAAGCTTATCGCCATGCAGTACAGGAGAAATACCGTTTCTTCTCCTTCGGCGATTGTATGTTAATTACCAATGAATGAGAAAGAAAAAGAAGCGTATATTGCCTATTTAAAGAATCGCAAATCTTCCACGAAGACAAACTACTATGTAGAGTCTCTCAAGGAGATGAAAAACATCAAAGCTAGCACAAACAAAAAGCCAAAATTACTCTTGCATGCATGTTGTATTGTATGTGCATGTTGGCCTTTGGAATTTCCTTCATGAAGTCATTTGATGTAACGATTATGTATAATAACTCCAACATCTGGCCAGCCTCAGAATACGACATGCGTTTATCTGATATGAAACGGTATCTGGATGAAAGATGGCATGGAGAAATCAAACTGGTAATAGAGCCTTATAACTATGATGCCTTTGACCAAAAGCTTTTGGCAAAACGGAAAAGATGATCCTGAAGGATGGCTACGTTGTTTCTCATGTTATACAGAGAGAATGAACGCAGCGTTTGCCTACGCAGATGAAAATGGCTATGACTACTTTACAACTGTCATGACCTTCTCACGTCAAAAAGATTCTCAAAAAGCTCAATGAGATTGGTCGCTCTCTACAACAGAAATATTCTCACACGAAGTATTTCTACTCTGATTTCAAAAAAGGAAATGGCCAACAACATTCTACAGAAATCTCTGATGCGTATTGTCTATATCGCCAAGATTACTGTGGTTGTAAGTATTCCTATGATTCCCGTAAAAAGATAAGTGCGACTCCTAAGAATCGCACTTTTTCATTACTTCTCTAATACGTCTAACTTTTTTTTCGTTTAAGAGTTCGATTAACTTTTCTTTTGTACGGATATTGTCCATCACTTCTGTATAAGTACCAGACTTCTTATTGATGACGATATCATTGTAATAATTACGTCCCTAATGTCTCATAGTACTTTAGATAGTTCACGTGAGTGATGACCAATCTCTGCACGAATTTCAGCCTTCTGCTTTTCAACCTTAAGCTTAGAAGTAAGACCTTCTGTGCTTTCTGTTACAACCTTTGTAACATTTGTTACTAAATCGGAAATTGTTTTTCCTAAATCATCGAATCCATTCTTGTTATTTTCTGACATGTCCTTAGTCCTTTCCGGCCCTTTCAATGAGGTCCCAAATAATAAATGCGATTTCATCGTTAGTAGCTTCACCTTGATCAATTAATTCGACAATACCACTAATCAAGATATTCGCATAATACTTCGTGTTATCTAATGTTAGCTCACCAAGTCGTACGCCTTCATCAAATAACTTTGTTAAATCTGTAATGGCTTTATTTTTCGCTTCCAAAGGTAGATCTAACACTTAAGTTAGAAAGATCTGCACCATCTTCGCCATTAAGTTTTTCATGTAATACACGGAAAGATTTCACAGAGTTATTAACGAACTGTTTTAAACGTTCTGTATAATCCTCTTTATTCATGCTTTCCTGCATCATGGCATTAAATGCTTCGTTGTATTTATTACTGATTGCTTCAATTACATCATCTTTTGACTTGAAGTAATAGTAGAATAGTCCTTTTGCTACATCCATCTCTTTTACGATGGAGCTGATTGTTGTCTCTACAATGCCATTTTCTTTAAATAGCTTTTCTGCCGCATCTATAAACTCATTCTTTCGTTCTTCGTTATCTTTATTTTCAGGCATCTGTTATTACCTCCTACATCTACTATATCACTGACTGACTTTCAGTCAAGTACTTTGTGCTATACTTTGTCTATGAAATTAATTTGTCCAATTTGTAAAACAAAATTTAATCACATTGCGCGTGAACTCGTATGTGAAAATAACCATCACTTTGATTTTCGCAAAGCAGGGTTATATCAACCTATATCGTTCAAATAAGCCAATCCATGGTGATAATAACGAGATGGTAAAAGCACGTACCGCTTTTCTAGAGAAAGGTGTTTACGCCTTCTTGAAGGAATATCTCATCAATCTAAATACAAAGTTTCATCCAGAAGTATTTGTTGACCTAGGCTGTGGGGAAGGATATTACACTGATGGTTTTATTGCACAAGAAAAAAATATGGCTTTTGATTTATCAAAGGATGCTCTGAAAACACGCTTCTAAAAACAGATAAAGTCGACACAGTATGTTGTATCCTCTATCTTCCATCTTCCAATCGAAGATGAATCCTGTGATGTTGCAGTCACCTGCTTTGCACCTGCCGCAACTGAAGAATTACAACGTATCTTAAAACCAGGTGGTAAGTTTATTTTTGTTACCCCTGGTCCAAAACACTTATTTGAAATGAAAGCTGTTCTCTATGATACTCCATATGAAAATATCTTAGAGGATATCAATACAAACTTAACACTGATTCAAGATGAAATCATTGAAGATACCGCAACACTAGATCAAGAAACACTGTATCAATTATTTCAAATGACACCATATGCATATAAAACATCCATTGATGACAAGCAACGTTTATTAAAGATTCCAACATTAGATCTTACTTGTCAGTTCCGTATTCGTGTTTATGAAAAGACATCTATGTAACAAAACATGGATGTCTTTATTGATATTCTCCCTCATGATCACTTAACAGAGTTGTATATTCTGACTCTTCATCTTGCGTACGATACTTTGTTCCATTAAAACAAAGCTCACGTATCACCTTTCTCATCCAAGCAGGTCTTCTGCGATATGCCATAAACATCTGTGCTTCCGTCTGCGTTGGAAATACATCTTTGATTGGTCCATATAAATTAACACCGGTTAGATAATCCATATCCACTTTAAAATACTCGGCGTATTTCATTATAATTTCGATGTCTGGACGAATCACACCATTTTCATACGCAGAAATTGATTGTGCTGAAACATTTAGAATATCTGCCATTTGTTTTTTTGTGTCATATGATGGTTGATGCGTAATTTTCTCATTTGGTATGTCATCAATCTCATAGAATCTTGTATTGTTCTTTTCATAACTTCAATATAGAAAATGAATACTGGTTTTCATACTGAACTACAGAAAATCTAGAGTATTATTTATATTCCATTATTAATAGAATATCGCATTATAACTAGTATTATCTCCTATCATCTTCACCATCCTATCTCAAGATATTCCAATAAAACTGGAATCTTTGTTTTTGATTTGAAATCATTCTCATTCAGTGGTACACTATATTAGCAGTCATAGCACAAGAGTGCTAAGGAGGTATATTACTATGGCAAAGAAACAATTTAAAGCAGAATCTAAAAGATTGCTAGATATGATGATTCACTCGATTTATACCAATCGTGAAATCTTCTTACGTGAGTTAATCTCTAACGCTTCTGACGCTTTAGATAAACGTCATTATCTCTCTCTTACAGATTCTCGCTACGCAACAAATCCAGAGAATTTAAAGATTACTCTAGAAATTAAAAAGGATACACGTCAGTTAATTATCGAAGATACTGGTGTTGGTATGAGTGCAGAGGAACTAGAAAAAAACCTAGGTACAATCGCAAGAAGTGGCTCTGCTGAATTCCGTAAACAACTTGAAAACAATACAGATAACGTTGATATTATCGGTCAATTTGGTGTTGGTTTCTATAGTGCATTTATTGTCGCAAAGCACGTTCTCGTAGAGACAAAATCCCCTGTAGAAGAAAAAGGTTATGCATGGTCAAGCTCTGGTGAGGATGGATACACAATCACAGAGATTGAAAAACCTGAAGCAGGCACAAAGATTACGATTGATCTCAAAAGACAATACAGAAGAAGAGTCTTTCGATGAGTTCCTAGAAGAATATAAGATTCGTGAACTTGTGAAGAAGTATTCTGATTATGTTCGCTACCCTATTCAGATGGAAGTCACAAAGTCTATCCCTGATCCAACAGAAGAAGGAAAGACAATTGATACCAAAGAACTCGTAACACTGAATTCAATGGTTCCACTTTGGAAAAAGCCAAAGTCTGAAGTAACAGAAGAAGAATATAACTCTTTCTATAAGTCTAAAGTTCAATGACTGGGAAAATCCTCAGAAGGTTATTCACTATAACGTAGAAGGAACACTCTCCTACACAGCGCTATTATTCATCCCTTCTAGAACACCATATAACTTCTACTATCAAGACTTTGAAGCAGGATTACAGTTATACTCCAAGGGTGTATTCATCCTTGATAAGGCAAAGGACCTCGTACCTGATTACTACCGCTTTTGTACAAGGTATCATTGATAGCGATGATTTAAATCTAAATATCTCACGTGAGATTCTCCAACAAGATCGTCAGGTTAAGTTACTTGCGAAATCTATCGAAAAGAAGATTCATTCCGCATTAGAAGATATGTTAAAGAATGATCGTGAAAACTATGAGAAGTTCTTCGATAACTTTGGTTTAAATCTAAAATATGGCATCTACCAAGATTATGGTATTCATAAGGAACAACTCCAAGACCTCATCTTATTTAGATCCTCTAAGGAAGGTAAGTATGTCACATTGAAAGAATATACAGACCGTATGGTAGAAGGTCAAAACGCAATCTACTACGCAGTCGGCTCTTCTGTTGATGAAATTGAACGTTCCCCTATCATGCCTAAATTAAAGAAGAAAGGCTATGAAGTTCTCTACTTCTTAGACCAGCGTGATGAGTTCGTTTCCGGTATCATGCAAAGCTATGATGAAAAGAAGTTCATCTCCATCTCGCAAGCAAATCTAGACTTAGATAGCGAAGAAGAAAAGAAGGAAATCGAAGAAAAGACAGCTGAAAACAAGGATATGTTAACAGCGATGAAGGATGCCCTAGCAGATAAAGTTAAGGAAGTTCGCATCTCTTCTCGTTTGATTGATGATCCTGTATGTATCGTTGCGGATGAAGGTGTTTCCTTGGATATGGAACGCTACATGGCAAATGATCCAATGAATAAAGATAGAGCGATTATAGCCACAAAGATTCTAGAAATCAATCCAAATCACCCTATCTTCAATAAGCTACGTGAAGTATCTACATCTTCCCCTGACAAACTGAAGGAGTATACAGATGTACTCTATGATCAAGCTTTATTGATTGAAGGATTACCAATCAAAAATCCAGTTGAGTTTGCCAAGAAGATTACAAACCTCATCGTAGACGCAAAGAACTAAATCATAAAAAAAGGCGCTTACGCCTTTTTTTATGTCTAGAGATTACGTTTCTTTTGTGACATTTACCATGTCAGAACGATCAGGAAGTTGTGCAATCACAATCGCAATAAAGATGAGTACACACCCAATTAATTCTCTGGTATTTAATACTTGGTTTAATATTAGATACCCTGCTAAAGCCGCAAATACAGACTCCAAGGATAATAACATTCCCGCAATCGTCGGGTTAGCTTCCTTCTGGGCAAAAATCTGTAGAGTATACGCAACACAAGAAGAGAAGATACCCGTATATAGTAATGGAATATAGGCTGCTACGATTGCACCTATTGTAGGCTTTTCAATCACAATCATTGGAACCACTGTCGCAAATCCACCAATTAATAATTGTCCACAAGATAATCTAACTGGATCAACACGGGTACTGAAATGACCAATGATGATAATATGTATTGCAAATAAGAACGCAGCCAGAATCAAGAATATTTCTCCAATCCCGAGTGCAAGATTACCTGCCATGCTTAAAAGGTATAATCCAAATAAAGCCATTGCAATACCAACCCAAACTTTTAGGGGAATCTTTTTACCAAATAACAGTGTGATGATTGGCACGAACAATACATATAGTGTTGTTAGAAAACCAGCCTTCGCAACTGGCACCGTTAACATCGCAATCTGTTGCACAATACTACCAATGGATAAGGCAAGACCGCATAACACAGAACCTAATAATAACTTCTTTTTTTCTTCCTTCGTCTTAGGACGAATCACATGCGTACGTTTCTTATCTAGAATTGGAATGATTGCTAGAAGTGAAAAACCCGCAATCAAAAAACGGATTGTCGAAAACGTCCATGGGCCAATATAGTTCATTCCTACATTCTGTGCCACAAATGCACAACCCCAAATAATCGATGCTAATATCAGTAATAAATTACTTCTTGAAAAGAAATTCCTCATAACTTACCTCGATGGAAACGACTTAATTTTCGCAGATTCAATAAACTGTACATCATCTAATTTCATCTCTAAAAGATCTCTAAAAATACTCTTTCGCAAAGCTTGTCTTTTTTTAGTGATTCCCCTAGCATCTCATAGCCATATCCTCTCTGTAGAAAATCACTCGTTAGAACACGATATTCCTTTTTCTTCATCAAGTGGTTTTCCATCAATTGTAATTGTTTGTAAATCACAATCCACTTGCACATTTATGACTTACCGCTATTGTACCAAGTTCTTTACCACGAAATCCTGCCCAACGATTTGGAGTCATATGGATATATTCTTCTTTTTGTGAGGCAAATATCGCATCCTTTAATTTGTTTTCCAGACCATACTAAAGTCGTTGGATTTAATGGGGATGGAGAAACTTCCAATAGATTTAACTTCGTAACCTCCTTTGTAATCCTTTTTGAAAGAATTCCATGATTGATCAAAGCCAAATCCGAAGAATATGTCTTCCACATCATATCCGCAAGTACATTCATTGCCATGCATTCATGTTCAATCGAAAACTCTAAATCTTGTGGTAAGACATAAAGAACTTTACTGAGTTCTGCGATTGCTATTTCAGTTTGTTGTGCCATCACAGATTCAATCTGAGGATCTTTTCTTTCTCCACCACAATATTTTTCTCCACTTGCAGACACAACATGATAATCATCATCTACTTCTAACGTTAATTTACCAAGATACTTTGCCCAACAACCACTTTGATGAATCCAAGTACCATTGATATGCTCCGCCTCATCCATCTCTGTATGAGAATGTCCACCAATAATACAATCTAAACCATTCACTGTTTCCGCAATTTCACGGTCTTTCTTAATACCCCCATGGGATAATAAGATTGAAATATCATAGTTGCCCTTTTCTCTGTTCAAGAATCTCTTGTACGAGTGGTGTTGGTTCAAGTAATTTCATACCACACATATCTGTAAATGCAGTACTTTCAGGACTTTCTCCCCAGTATGGTGAAATACCAATCACCAATACACGCAAGTCATTACGATTCAAAGATGATATAATGGTAAATACACTAGAGATAGCTTCCTTTGTTTAAACGAAAAAGATTTGCGGATAGTAATGGAAAATTCTGATTTGCCATTTCTTCTAAATACGCAACACCCGCAAAGAATTCGTTGTTTCCAATTGCCATCGCATCATAACCAGCACTCTTTAACAGTTCAATACCACCTATGCCATGAGTCCCATTAATCATGACCGACTTCTGGTCGCAAAAATCTCCTGCATCTAGCAGGAAATCTTTTTCTTTATTCATATGTGTACGGAGATGATGGACAATCGCAGAGAAATCTTCAAACTGACTATGTACATCATTGGTATGCCAAATCGTTATCTTCTTCATTCTAACCTCCTGTATATTGGTGATCGAATGTAATTACGGTATAAATCTTTGTTGGATACGATGCAAAGTGACGATCGATTTCCGCTTTGATTTGTTCATCGTCCAAATAGAAGCCATACGGAATCACTAGATCAAATACTAGATTGGTATGTTCATCACCTAATACTGTTCTAAAATCATGAACTGTAATTGCTGGATCAATCTGTGAAAGAATATGTTTTAAATCTTCAAAATATGCATTCGTAATAGGATTATCATATTCAATAGGATCCATATGCAATGTCATCATAACGTGTAGTGTATCGTCTACTTCACGTTCTGCTTGGTCAATAATGTCATGAATCTTTACGAAGTTCATCTTCGCGTCTACTTCCGCATGTGCACTACCAATCTTAACGCCAGGTCCATAATCATGAATAATTAAATCATGCAGACCACGAATCTCTTTATGTTTTAAAATAGTTTCACGAATTTGTTTTACCAACTCTTTATCTGCTGGTTTTCCGATTAAACGATCAATGATTTCTTTAATCAATTCATATCCCGACTTCAATATGAAACACGCAATCACAAGTGTCGCAACACCATCAAATGGGAATGTTGTTTTGAGTTGACTCAATAACATCGCCACAATCGTAATTAACGTTGACCATGCATCATTACGTGCATCCTGTGCCGTCGCAATCATCGCAAGATTATCAATTCTCTTTCCAATTGTATGGTTGAGATAACTGATCCACAGCTTAACACCTATAGACACTACCAGTATTAACATGAGTACTGGTCGAAATAGAATCTCATTTGGTTCCATTATCTGTTGGATGCCCTGTTTGATTAGTTCAAAACTTACGGTAAAGATAACCACCGCAATCACAAAACTAACCACATACTCTACTCGGCCATGCCCAAACGGATGTTCTTTATCCGCTGGCTTACTTGCAATACGATATCCCAACACCGTCACAAGGCATGTCATCACATCGGATAGGTTATTAAAGCCATCCGACATGATAGAAACAGAACCTGTCATAAAACCAATTGTTAATTTTACGATGAATAATAATAGGTTTGCGATAATCCCAATGATACTCGTTAGTTTTCCATACGCAAAGCGTACGGTTTCATTTTGAATATCATCCGCATTTTTAATATATTTTTTTATCAGATAGTTTATCATAAGCACTTTCCTTAGTACCTATTTTAACGTAACGTAGCCTTCTTATCCAAGGTATTTGCATATTCTTTTGTAAAGAATAATGCGATTCCATAAGAACATAGTATAGGCATGAATACAATTGTGATAAATACCATTGTATAGCCAAACTGTAAGGAACTTAACGGCAATACAACAGCAACCCCAATAAACACAAACATCAAAGATAAAATATGTCCTATTAATTCCGATACTGTGTGGAAATGGTACTTCACCCAATTCACCGCAAAGATTACAGAAGCGTATGCGGATACCTCTAACATTGGCAATGTTATCTGTAAACCAACCATACGAATCACTCCGCTTAATACAATACCCATAACGAACATCTGTATCAAACTATCCTTCATCTTTTCATATCCGATAAACTCACAAGTTAAGAATGCGGATACAATACTGCACGCTAATGAAGGTAGTGTATACCCATTGATTGCGTAAGCAATTGCCAGAAATAATACCGAACGATTTACGAAATATAGTTGTTTGTTTGTCATATTTATCACCTTTTCTACATGGATTATCTTAACAGTTAGGTATATAATTGATGTGCACATAAAATGCACATCAATTAAGAATATGAAAAAAACACAAACGCACTCCCATTACAAATTCTTGAAATACTGCGTCAACATCCAGATCAAGAACATTTAATTTCAATGCCCGAACTACAGGCTATCTTAGAATCAGAAGGTTTTCCTTCGAATCGACGTACTGTATATCGCGCAATTGAGATACTACGAGAATATAACTATGATATTCGCTATGAATTTCATAAATTTTACTCTGGTTATTACCTCCTGCCATACTTCAACGAAGCAGAACATTTTATTCTTTCCGATTATTTAAACCAACAAACAACATTTATCAAATCAAAGAAGTTAGTACAATACAAAGCTAAACTCCAGACACTTTGCAAGCCCATATCACAGTCTTTCAAACGTAAGCCTAGAGTCACATACAAAGCAATCAAGATATTTCTGTCCAACATCAAAATTGATTTTTACATGCGATCAAGCATTCCTATCAGATTTCCTTCTACTACTTCGACTATACAATTTCCAAGGAAAAGAAATATCGCAAGAATAAAAAGCGTTATATTTTAACGCCTTATGCTGTCACTTCCTACGAAGGAAAATACTATTGTGTACTCTATAGTGAGAAGTATCAATCCTTTACAAACTATCGTATTGATAAGATGGAAACCATTCGTCTGATTGAACAACCAGTAGAAACAATCGCATTCAACTTAGATGAGCACCTACAAACCTCCATGAAGATGTATGCAGGGAAAGCAGAAACAATTACCATCAAATGTACGACTGATATGGCAAGTATCATCCAAGATGAATTTGGCAGTCATATGATTATTTCGAAGTAAAAAGACAACTCCTTTACAGTAAGTTTAAAAACAGCGATTACTCCAACCCTTTTAAGTTGGCTCTTGTTATTTTATAATCGCGTAACAGTAATCCAACCAGCAGAGTTAAAAGAAAAATTATTAACAATCGCAAATACAGTAATCGATACCTATTAGAAAGGAACCCTATGAACGGACAGATACAAGAACTTCAAGAAATCATCGACAATTCAACTCATATCGTATTCTTTACTGGTGCAGGCGTATCCACCGCAAGTGGTATCCCTGATTTCCGTAGCACAGATGGACTCTACAATCAGAAGTATCAATTTCCACCAGAAGAAATCCTAAGTCACCATTTCTTCAAACAACACACAGAGGAATTCTTCCGCTTTTATCGCGATAAAATGTTATATCCAGATGTTAAGCCTTCTTTTGTACATCAATATATCGCCACTTTAGAAAAGCGTAATAAAAAGGTTACCGTCATCACGCAAAACATCGATGGTTTACATCAATTAGCCGGTTCAACAAATGTATTAGAATTACATGGCAGTGTTTTACGTAATACATGCATGCAATGTCATACAAAATATTCACTCGATGAAATCTTAAAAATGGATACTGTACCACATTGTCCTAAATGTAATGGTATTATTAAACCTGATGTAGTTTTATATGAGGAAGGATTAGATGAAACTATTCTCAATCAATCTTTACATGCATTACAAACTGCAGATACCTGTATTGTCTTAGGTACATCTCTTGTTGTATATCCAGCCGCAGGACTACTGCGTTATTTTTGGCGGTGATAAACTCGTTCTAATTAATCGTGACCAAACAAGTTATGACTCTACAGCTGATTTAACAATTCATGATGACTTTATCAATATATTCCCTAGTCTAAAATAAAAAGGTTATTTTACAATAACCCAATTCCAGTAACAAAGATTTCAATCCCAATGAGGATTAGAATCACCCCACCTAAAATGGATGATTTATTCTGCAAAAGACCATACCAAACTTCTTACCTAGCACGACACCTACATAACAAATGATAAATGTTACAACTGCAATGATAACTGAAGTAATCAATGCGGAGGATAATGTATAGTCTGCAATCGTAAATCCAACGGATAAAGCATCAATCGAAGTCGCGATACCTTGAATCAGAAGTTTACGAGTACTAGCTTCATATTCAGCTTCATCCTCTTCCTCTTCTTCAAAACCATCCTTTGATCATTCCCACCACCGATATAGAGTAGTAAGATTAAGGCAATCCATGGTACAACATCCATAAAGATTGTAAAAAGCAGAAGAAACCGTATGTACCGCAAACCACCCAATCATTGGCATTAAAAATTGAAAAACCCTGCAAAAAAACAATGGCAATCTGAATCATTCTAGATATTGCCATTTTCTTTTCGTTCATACCATTTGCCATTGATACAGAGAAAGCATCCATCGCAAGACCAACACCCAATAAAGCGGCTTGTATTAATAGTTTTATCATATCCATTCACTCCTATTGAATATGGTAAGGAACATGTTAATAAAAAGACCATGTATTACCAAAAAGGTAATCATGAGTCTCGCTAATTAAAAACAAGCCAGGGTTTTTACCAGTATGTTGACTTGCTGCACGGGCATGTGCCAGCTACTCCCTCAAATTACATCTATATTTTCGCCGAACACATTTCTGTTAGTCAAGGCTTACTTTCAACTTTCAAATATTTTCTAGCCATACACTGACACTTCCATCAGTACAGGAGAATTCTCCACAACCCTCTTCATCAATCATAACTGTATTGGTACAGTTTCCTAGAATATCTCTGAATTCCTTTCCTGTATGATTTATACCGATATACATTCTCTTAGAGCCACCACATCGATTCGATAACACAACAGCTAAACCACTTCCACTAAATTCATCACTACCACTTCTTGTCCATCCAATTATATCTGGATTATCGAAATAGTCATGTTGTTCGCCATAAGCATAAAGTTCTCTAATCTTCATTAATGTAGGAAGCTCAGCTACCGCAGGAACATTCTTAGCAGGAATTCCGTATAAATCCCCATAGAACACACATGGTAGCCCATCGATACGTAATAAAATTAACGCATACGCTAATGGTTTAAACCATGATAAGACAAAGGATTCTAATGATTGTCCAGGTTCTGTATCATGATTATCCACAAAGGTTACCGCATGCCACGCATCTGTTTGTACTAGCGTTCCTTGAAACAACTGACGCATATCAAAGTTCCCATTTGTATCGGATGCGTTTAATAACTGATAGTGTAATGGCACATCAAATAAAGACATACAATCCGATGCATCCGCAAGATACTCCTGTAGCTTACCAAGATCACCATTCCAATACTCACCTACCGCAAAGAAATTTTCTCCTTTGTATGCACGCATGTCAGATAACCAATTCTTAAAGAATTGGTTATCAATATGTTTAACCGCATCTAAACGCATACCATTAATACCGGTAGTATCTAAATACCATTTACCCCAGCGATTAAATTCTTGTAGTACTTCTTGATTTTTAAAATCAATATCACAACCCATTAAGTAGTCAAAGTTACCATGTTCACTATCTACATTTGAATCCCAGTTCTTTCCTTCAATAAGATAGATGGCACTTTGTTTCTTCTTTTCATCCCAATCTGTACCATCAAAATGACTTGCATTCCAGGTGAATGTAGAGTACTTTCCTTTACGATTCGGAAAGGTAAATTTTGTCCATGCGGTAATTTGATAATCACCACCGATTTCTTCATTACGATTATTTGGGTCTGATTTAATGACATCTATCGTTTCTTCTGTATCACCACCCATTTTCTGATTTAGCACAATATCCGCTAGAACTGATATATTTTCTTTTTGCAATGCATCAATCGCATCTAGATATTCTTGTTTCGTACCATATTTTGTAGGAATCGTTCCCTTTTGATCAAACTCTCCAAGATCATATAAATCATAGACACCATATCCCACATCATGTACTCCACCAGCTCCTTTATATGCTGGTGGCAACCACACCAGTGTGACTCCCAGATTAGAAAAAGAAGGTGCCAGCACCTTCAGTTTATTCCAATGTTGACTATCATCTGGAAGATACCACTCAAACGCTTGTAATAGTGTATCGTTTTTCTCCATAGTCACCTCTTATTCAAGAGTTAGTTTCGCTACCTCTTTTTCAAAATATTCCTTTGTGTCTTCAATCGATAAATCTAACACAACAGAAAGTTCTTCATATAGGTATTTCTCAGCTATCTGTAAATATTCATCATCAATCGAAGCTAACTTCTTATGTTGTTCTAGACGTTCTTGATTACGTCCATACGAAGTCTTGATGATGCGTACTAATTCACTAATATCATTTCCCTTTAACAGTGAAGCATACTGACTCTTCATATTTGCAGGTTTACTTTCAAGAGTCTCTAAATCAGGTGTATCGATAATCAACTGATCAATCTCCTCTTTTGTAATTAAATCACGTAAGTGACCTGCTTTATTGGACACTGGAACCTGAATAGAAACAGATCCAGAAGTAGGAAAATACGGTTCAAGAATATAACATTGTTCTCCCCGTAAAGTCACTGCGTTTCTTTCCTGTAATGCGACATACATCTCTTCGATAGACAACGATATCTTTTACTTTATACAAAGAAATCACCTACTTTCACCACTTCTATTTTACCACAACATCTATCTTTTTCCTAATGCGCCAAAAGCCGCAGAAGAAAAGAAGTTGCCTGCCACAACTTCTCCATCTTTATGATTAACGCGTTCCCTTATCGTAAGGAATACCTTCTGCCTTAGGTGCTCTAGACTTTCCACTAGAGAATCCTAACACAATTAATACGACCAGATAAGGAATAATGTTATAGAAATACATTGGTAATGGTAGTCCCTTTTGTGAATGGAATCTGATTATAAACAACACTCAAGCACTTTAAGAAACCAAACATTAAGGAACCAAAAGCAACACCAAGTGGTGACCAGTTACCGAAAATCATGATCGCCATCGCTAAGAATCCCATTCCCGCTACCGCACCAGAAGCTGTACCATTGGCAACTGTCGCAATGTATAAGTAACCTCCAAATCCACCTAACGCACCTGAGATTGTTGTACCAAGATAACGCATCTTATATACATTGATACCTACCGAGTCAGCTGCTTGTGGATGTTCACCACATGCACGCAAACGTAAACCTGTCTTAGTCTTGTATAAGAAGATAGATAAGATAATAAATAATACAATTGCGATAAAGGTTGAAATATACGCCTTATCAAATAGTACCGAAAAGATACCTGTAGCTTCTTTATTTTGGATAACATATCCAAAGTCATGACGTTGTCCAAGGGAGTCGACAGCTGTACCCATCTCTAACTGGTCTTTACTTGTAAATACCTTGATAAAGAAGAGTGCAACAGCTGGCGCAAGAAGATTTAATGCTGTACCAGCAATTGTCTGATCTGCTTTAAACTTAATCGCAGATACAGATAATAGAAGTGAGAATAATGCACCTGCAACAGCTGCCGCAAGCATCGCTACCACAAACATAATCTGATTATGATCAACGAAGAACGGAACGTTCTGTCGTAATAATAGTGTCACAACTGCACCAATGAAAGCACCAAAAATCATAATACCGTCTAATGCAATATTGATGATACCACTACGTTCCGCAAACATACCTGCTAAGGCAACGATCAATAGCGGAATGGTAAAAATCAATGTTTTCTGAAGAATAAAAATCATTTCTTTTCCTCCTTACTATTTTTGATCTCCGTCTCAATTTCCTGTAAGGATTTCTTCTTCGTGCTTAGTAACATACTGATATATCTTGCAAAAGCCTGAGAAGTATACAATCATCGCTACCATTAACTGAGATACATATTCGTTAAATGCAGTATTCGCCGCAAGGTTTGATCCACCTACGTTGATATACTTTAAGAATATTGCAGTAAAGATAATACCGATAGGATTATTTCCTGCAAGCAAGGCTGCTGGGATACCGTTGAAATCCATCTACTGGTAAAGTTTGGTACGTCTCCCATTTAAAGTCCTGATGACCATTGAGACACCAGATAGAAGCACCCATCGCCGCTAGTCCACCAGCGATAGCCATCGCTAGAAGTAGATTTCTCTTTTCATTCATGCCTGCATACTTTGCACCATCACGGTTGTATCCGCAAGCCTTCAGTTCATATCCAAACGTTGTCTTATTCATCACAATATAAAGTGCGATGGCTACACAGATTGCTAGGAAGATACTTGCGTCAGCATAGGATACAACAGAACCACCGGAGAAGATCTTATCTAAACCAAATGTTGCCGTTGCGATATTATTTACTTCTGTTTTCATAATGAAGTTTACTTTTGATTCCGCAACGTTAATAAACTTAGAACCATTAAATACCCAGCTAACTACGTTAGCTGCGATCCAGTTTGTCATAATACAAACAATAACTTCATTGACATTGAGATATGCTTTGAAGAAGCCAGGAATCGCACCCCAAAGTGCACCAGCTAACGTACCGCAAATTAATGCAAGTAACCAAATCACTGGAGATGGAACCGTTGCGGATGGAATCGATAATGAAACAATCAATGTTACCATCGCACCCATTAAGTACTGTCCTGGAGCACCAATATTAAATAAACCCGTCTTAAATGCAATACATGCAGATAAACCCGTTAGAATTAATGGAGTTGCATTAAACAACATGTTCCCAAACTGGAATAGTGAGTTACCACCACCAGAGAACGGTCCACCGAGAACAATCAGAATACCGCGTACTGCTTCCGCAAATCCAATACGAGGATTAAATACAGATAGTAATACAAGAACAACAAATCCAACAAAAATACCACCGAAAATACATAGTAAAGAAGCACTTAGCGACTTCAATCCCTCAGAGGATTTTTTATTTTTATTTTTCATCGCTCTTCTCCTCCTTACCATTACGCTTCGCACCAGCCATATATAGACCTAACTCTTGTACTGTTGTCTTCTTTGGGTCTAGTTCACCGACAATTTCACCTTCATACATGACAAGAATACGATCTGATAAGTTCATAACTTCATCTAATTCTAGAGAAACAAGTAATACACCTGCTCCACTATCACGACTTTGAATAATCTGTTTATGAATATACTCAATCGCACCAACATCTAGACCACGTGTAGGCTGTACCGCAATCAATAAATTGTGCTTACGGTCTAATTCACGTGCAATAATAGCCTTCTGTTGGTTACCACCAGACATACTACGAGAAATTGTAATTGGTCCTTGACCGCTACGTACGTCGTATTCTTGAATGAGTCTTTCCGCATACTTTCGAACTTCTTTGAAACGAATCATGCCATGACTTTGAAACTCTGGTTCAAGATAACGTTGTAGAACTAAATTTTGTTCTAAACTGTAATCCAAAATTAAACCATGTTTATGACGGTCTTCTGGAATATGAGAAATACCATGCGTATTCTTATAACGAATTGAAGTATGAGATACGTCTCTCATTTCACCATCAATATTGAGTTTTACCTTACCACTCTTAATCTTTTCAAGACCAGTGATTGCGTGTACTAGCTCTGTTTGCCCATTTCCATCAATACCTGCGATACAAACGATTTCACCCTTACGCACTTTGAAAGATACGTCATGAATACTATCCTTCTTATGAATCTTATCAAAAACACATAAGTTCTCCAGTTCTAACACTTCTTCAGTAGGATTACTTTCCTTCTTATCAACAACGAACTTAACATCACGACCAACCATCATATTTGATAGTTCTTCCTTCGTCGTATTCTTCACATCAACTGTACCGATATACGCACCCTTACGAAGTACAGAGCATCGATCTGCTACCTGCATAATTTCATTTAACTTATGCGTGATAAATAAGATTGACTTTCCTTCCTTTGCAAGACTCTTCATGATTTGCATGAGTTCTTCAATTTCTTGTGGTGTCAATACAGCCGTAGGTTCATCAAAGATTAAAATATCATTATCACGATATAACATCTTTAAGATTTCTGTACGCTGTTGCATACCTACCGTAATATTTTCAACTAACGCATCTGGATCGACGTTTAATCCATAGGACTTCGATAACGCAACAACCTTCTTACGTGCTTCCTTCTTACTGATAAAGCCAAGCTTTGTTGTTTCAACACCAAGAATAATATTTTCTAAAACAGTAAACACCTGCACTAACTTAAAGTGCTGATGTACCATTCCAATGCCCAAATCATTCGCATCATTTGGATTATTGATTTGAACTGGCTTTCCATTCTTATAAATCTGTCCCTCTTCTGGTTGATATAGACCGAAAAGAACACTCATCAAAGTACTCTTACCAGCACCATTTTCACCCAAAAGCGCATGAATTTCACCCTTCTTTAACTGCAATGTAATATTGTCATTTCGCGATAATACCTGGGAAAATCTTGGTAATATTGCGCATTTCAATAATATAGGGAGATTCATGAACTATCTTTCTCATCCATAGTATATCCTCCATTACCGATGATGTAATAATCAATTTTTTTCTTGTTGCAAGATAATTATACATGATATTTTTGCAAGGTTATATGAGCAGTTTTATATCACGTATCTTTGATACAGGATATAAAACCGTCCTTGCATACAACAAGAATATACAAATACAGGGATGATAGCGTTACTATCATCCCTGTAAAGAACTTATGACTTCATTACGCTTCAAAATCAATTGTTACGTTTGGAATGCCCTTCAACCAGTCAGCGTTGTTTGCGTCATCCGGTGTCTTAGAATCTGGTACGATTTCACCGTCAGCAACCTTCTTGAACAATGCCTTGTATTGTTCAACTGTGAAGTTCTTCATTGACCATGTGTCTTCTGGTAAGCCTGTAGCACCTTCAGCTGCGCCGAGGTTCTGAGCCTTATCAGCAAGTTCACTGTCCCACTTATCATCATAGAATTGACCTAAAATACGTTCAACAGATGCACTTAAGCCCTTCATAGCACTTGTAATAACCTTTGAACTTTCAGCAGACTGGTCAACGTCTACACCGATAATCTTTGCATTTTCATATTCAGAAGCTGCAGATAATACAGACTGGAACATTGATCCACCACATGCGAATACAACTTCAGTTCCAGATGCATACCAACCAGCAATCTGTGTCTGTAATTCTGTTGAAGCTGAGAATGTAGAACCATACTTATAAGAGTACTTGATTTCTACTGTGATTCCTTTTTCCTTCGCAGCAGCACTTGCGCCTTGAACGAAACCATAACCGAAACGATTACATGCAGGGTTAGCGCCTCCGCCTCCACCTGTATAACCTAGTTTTGTATAGCCTTCCATTACTGCAGCGTATCCAGCAAAGTAACCAGCTTCCTGTTCCTTATAAACAATAGCTGTAACGTTTGGTAGACCTAAAGCCCAACCATCAACAAATGCAAATTTAACATCTGGATTTTCCTTGGCAACTGTTTCCATTGCCTTAGCCTGTAAGAATCCTGGAGCCACAATGATCTTTCGCACCATTTTCGATAGCTTGTTTCATCGCATCGATACGATCATTATCTGTTGCGTCTGCACCGTTGGCTGGCTGATAGTAATTGTGTGTTAACTTGTGGTCTTCCGCATACTTTACAGCACCTTCATAAGTACCTTGGTTGAAGCCCTTGTCCATTAACTGACCAACGTCAGTAACAACCGCAACTTCAGCAGTAGCCTTGCCTGAACCTGTTTCTGTAGCAGTACTGTTCTTTGCAGTATCTCCGCCACAACCTGCCATCGTTGCAATCATTGCAAGTGATAGCACAGAAGTTAATAATTTCTTCATGATAATTCTTTCCCTTTCTTTGTCAGAATTTTCTGACTCCCGTTATATCCATTTTAAAACGTAACGAAAGCGTTTGCAACAACCCAATCTTGAACTTCCTCTTTTCTGGTTATTAAATTTAATCTTTAATTTGCCATTTTATCTATTAAGAACGATAAAAGCGTGATACGCTAAACACAGATATTGTAGAAAGAAGCTTTTAAGCAAATGAGGTCACTATGAAAGTAGAATTTAAAAAGTTAGGAATCAATGGCGAAGGTATCGGTTTTATCAATCGAAAACCAGTGTTCTGTGATGGAGTATTACCAGAAGAAACAGCAGAAGTTGAAATCATCGAGGAGAAACCAAAATACGCAATGGCTCGCCTCAAGCGACTTATCACGAAATCACCAGATCGTATTGAATCCCCTAGTCCACTAGAACAAGCACATGGTTGCCCTCTCTTTATTTTGGATTACCAAAAACAATTACGTCACAAACAAGACATTCTTGAACAAGCATTATTTAAATATGGAAATGTAAAACGCTCCTTCGTGCGTGATATGCACGCAAGTGAAAAGCAAGTTGGTTATCGCTCTCAATGTAAACTACCAGTCCAGAAATCACATGATGTATTGGTCAATGGTATGTATGAACCCAAGACAAACCACTTCCATCCTATCGAACATTTCTTAATCCATGATCCAAAGCTAGAAGAAATCCGTAAAGAAATCTTACGTATCCTCAACGAAGAAGGCTATGATGCCTACAACCAGAGATCACAAAAAGGATTACGTTATATCGTTCTACGCGTGATCGATGGCAAAGCACAGTGTACCCTTATCACCGGTAAAGAACATATCCCTTCTATCATCATTGATAGAATCATGGAAATTCCTGGTATGGAATCCCTATGTCAATCCTTTAATACCAATCGTAAGACAAATCAGATTTTTGGTTCACCCGCAAAAGTACTAGCAGGACAACATGCATTAACCATCTCCATGGATCAGATTCAGCTTCAACTTTCAGCAGAATCCTTCTTCCAATTAAACATTGACCAAGCCGAAAAGATGTATCAGATGGCAATCAGTAAAGATTGACCCATGCAAGGTATTGGTAGAAGCTTATTGCGGTATCGGTACGATGGCACTTATGGCCAAGGATAAGGCAAATGTCGTCTATGGTATTGAATCTGTTCCAAGTGCAGTTGAAAATGCCACAAACAACGCTAAACTAAACAACATCACAAATACAGAATTTCATCTGTGATGATGCGGCACATGGCTTACGCAAGATTGCGATGAAGAAGACAGTTGACTGCTTATTAGTTGATCCACCACGCAGTGGTATGGATGATGAAATGCTAGATACCATCATGCATGTATTACCAAAGAAGATTGTATATATCTCTTGTAACCCTTCCACCCTTGCAAAGAACCTCAAAGTACTCAAGCAACGCTATCACGTAGTGACTGTAATTCCATATGACTTATTCCCACAGACACCACTTGTAGAATCTATTACAGTATTGGAGTTAGGTTAATGAAATACCTCATAAAAGACAATACGATTACGATTGATCCAGAAGGAAAATACCTCAAAAAAACAGTAGAAGATTTTCTAAACGATTACTATCAATCAAAGAAAAACAAATATCTCCTACTGTTAAATAAACAAATCCTATTAGATGGTATCCCAGCCAAACACGGCAAAGAAATCATTGACCACAAAACTATCACAATCACCTTTCCAGAAAGTACAGTCGATTGGATTCCTGCAGAAACAGAATGTAAAGTCGTATACGAAGACGCATTCATCTATATCGTGCATAAAGATGCAGGTATGATTATCCATGGTGATCCTGGAGATACAACATGCTTGAATGCTTATGCGGCTAGATACCAGATCAACCATGGCATCAAACAACCAGTACGACCAATTCACCGTTTAGATAAAGATACGGTTGGACTTGTCATCTACTCAAAGATACCATTCTTCCAACCATGGTTTGACGCACAACTTTCTAGTAAGAAAATTCATCGTCACTACCTAGCAATTACAAATGGTAATATTGATCCAAACTTCCGTATGACAATCAATAAGCCACTAGGAAGAGACCGTCATAACAATGGTATGTATCGCATTTCTTCAACAGGAGTTGAAGCTATCACACGTGTAGAAAGCTCTAGGCAATTATCAATCCTACAGTTTACTGGGATGTACACTTGAAACAGGCAGAACTCACCAAATCCGTGTTCATCTTTCCAGTATTGATCATCCTATCGTCAATGACGTACTCTATGGAATTAAAACAAAAGATTTCCCAGCTATGGGCTTATGGGCAGACTGGATTGCATTTAGAAATCCAATTACTAATAAAAAGCACAAGATTTTTGATCAACCAAATCCAATGTATGAACCATTCAAAAAGTAGATGACCAGCATCTACTTTTTCGTTATACAATCCCTAATTCTTCTAATACCTTCGCTACACCATCATTTGCGCAAGTATCCGCAACGATATCCGCATGCTCACGAACATCATCCTTCGCATTGCCTAAGGCAACACCAATTCCTGCTTTCTGAATAAATGGTGTATCATTTCCTGCATCACCAAACGCAATAACAGTTTTCCCAAGTATAGCCCTTCTCCTTTGAGAACAGCTTCTACAGTTAACGACTTATTAATAGAATGCAAGAATACATCAAATCCCTTCAAAGATGACCAAGCAAATACCAAGTCAGGTATCTCCTTTGCAAAATTCATAATCACATCTTCATCACCCACTAAGAATGTTCCCAGAGGATTGCCATATTCTATGTGATGTGTACGTTTCTCTGTATCATCGATAATCAGTTTAGCCTTGATAGGATCACCATTTACATACCCCTCCACAAACCTCTGATGTGCGTTGTATGTCACTACGTGATCTACGAACTTAAAACCTAGACCAATATCATTCGCTTGCGCAAAAGAAATGATACGATTCATATACTCTGTTGGTAGTGGATGTGTCTCTAACACAGTACCATCACGCTTTACCAAACACGCACCATTGATTGTCCCAATGATATCCATTGGTAAATCCTCAAATAACGTTGGCTGTAAGAACGTATAATGTCTACCCGTATTAATCATGACATCATAACCATTGGTCATCGCTGTTTGTAAAGCATTACGATTACGCTCACTTAACTGCTCAGAACCACTTGGAATCAGTGTATTGTCTATATCACAGACAATCATTTTTATCTTATCTACATTCATATTCATAACTTCAAAATTATAGCATACCGTGCTAATATATAAAGTGTTCTGTGCTCGTGGCGCAACTGGATAGCGCATTTGATTCCGAATCAAAAGGTTGTGGGTTCAATTCCCATCGAGCACACCATCAAAATTGATACAAGCCCTTTTATTTAAAGGGTTTTTATTATGTTTTAGTATATTTGGAGAACTTTCTAGAGAACTTTGAAGTGAACCCAATGAGATGCTCGGTCGCATAATTCTCTTTAGCAATATATCTAGCTAGAGCGTATGTTCTTCTTTGTACATAGCATTCATGAATTCCTTTTGGTTTGAGTTACATTCTTCGTACGCATAGTTTCAACATAGATACTGAGATATTCTGTATTCATGCTTTAACTTTTTTATTTACTGTTAGAAAAAAACTTATTTAGTTTTTAAACTAAATAACGATATCAAGAAGAAGACTATTCCCATTGATAAATATATAAAATTCTGATTGTAAGAAGTTAATAGAGCGGAAGAAAATAGAAAGATGATTTCAGAAAATTATTCCCCATATTAAGGATGGAAAAGTATTGTAGCTCGTTGATTTTTCAAGATGGATTTTTATTTATAAAAGAATTTTTCCATCTTATCTAATAATGTACTGATAATAGAAAGAATAAATGGAAGTATAACCATTGGAATTAAAGATGAAATCGATTGTTAAGAAGTGCAAAAAAATAACAAAGATTAGACTACAAATAGCAGAAGTGCTAATAAATAGAATTTTTATTTGAATACTTTTTCTGTCATTTTTAAAAAGTAAGGAATAATTAAATCACCTGCTGTATAAATCAAAATAATTGGTGTTATTAATTCTTCAGATAACCCAGCTGATGCAATTTTCAATATATACATAAAGTTAATAATAATAAAAGACAAGCCAATCAAAAGAATTAAGAATCAAAAAAATATGAGTAAATTTGAATTTAAATTCTTAACTATTTCTATTAATTTTTATTTTTTTAACAGGATTTTTCTCTATCTTCTATTACTTGAATTTCATTAGGAGATATAGATAAGAAAATGAGACCGATAATAGAAAATATCAATGATACAAATATTAAACCATTAATTTTAATTTGTTTTATATAACAAGGAAAAAAAGAATTGTACTCACTATAAAACCTGTAGATCCGAAAGCGATAAATTTTGCTTTTTCCTGTGTATATAAATCATTATCTGAATCACAAAAAGAATGTATATACGCATCGATTGTGCCAGATGAAAATGTAGCTACGATGGCTTCTATAATGGTTTCTAAAAGAAAAAAATGTAACACCGAAAACCAATTAAGAATATCAATTTGCATAAACAAAGTAATATTTGATTTAATATCAAGGATTTTTATATCCTATCTTATCTGTTAGGATTCCAGATGGAATTTCTAGAAGAAAGATAAGAAAAGATAGAATTGCTTGTAGATAGAAGAACCATGATAAAGATACTCCTTTATTAAGACGAACAAGGATAGCAACAGGTGCATAGAGAACCATACCATTACAAAAAAACCCGCTAAATCTATCCATAAAAAAATTGTTTAGCTTTCATTGTTATCACTCCAAAGAAGACCATTTAATTTTAGATTAAATGCTTCTATAATAATTTGTTTTTAATATGAACTGCGTATTATAAAACTATTACAATCACATCGTCAGCACCACCACAGCAAAGCTAGTATAGAAGAAAAAATTCTTTATAGTATTATATCAAAGTTATAAAATTTAGAATATAACTTTCTTGAATGTTGTGGTGATAAGAGGACTCTTGAAAATTTAGACTTTAACTAGTAAACCGTCATCCATGCCATTGTATAGTCATCCCACGGTTTATCTTCATCTAGAGAAGACAAAATGAGATTTTTTTCAAAACCCTAAGTTTTCATAATAGAAAAAGGATTATTATCAAACATGAACGCATATATTGATATAATCCTTTTTATAACGAATTACCAACCTAGGAAGTGTAACTTTTCATCCATTAGATGATAAGAAACAGAATCTGTTTTGTATTCTACTTCACCATCTGTATGAACCCATACTGGTTGTTCTGTTTGAATATGGATTTGTTTGCCCTCTTTTAGGGAAACACCTTTGAACTTTCCATGTTCTCCCTTCATTGCGTAAGGGAAGATACGGAAGAAGTCAATTCTACCTAAACCATCCGCAATACAAGTATTTAAGATACCATCAGATGGATTCGCTGTTGGACAGAATTTAAAGCCTCCACCTTCATATGGTTCGTTCATTGTTGCGATAAACAATAACTTATCATAGGAATAACTTTGATCGTCAATCTGAATCTTTGTCTTGAAGTGATGATGTAAGAAAATTAAACGTGCACCAACAAACAAGTAAATGAGCTTCCCTAAATGTAATGCATTTAAGACTTTCTTCCATGGTGATCTTTGAACCTGTTCAGAGATTGCGGCGTCATAGCCAATACCAGAACTGATATTGTAACGACACGAATAAGGTTCATCAGACACCTTATTTCCCTTTTCATCATAGCGTGTATGGTAAGTTAATACACCCACGTCTAGGTCTTTGCCATTCTGGTCATTTAGAATACGGTGTAAACATTCAATCTCTGTTCCATGAATTCCAAGTGACTTTGCTAGGTCGTTACCTGATCCACAAGGAATGAGCCCAAGATATGTCTTTTCAAAGTTTACAATACCGTTTACTGCTAGATTCATAGAACCATCGCCACCAATCAAGATGATATTAACTCTTTCATTGGTTGACGTTAGTTCTTGCATGATTTCCTTAATACCATGTTCAAGGGTTGAAAGATGTACTTCATAATCAACACCAATTGTATCGAGTTCTTTTTTGATGATATCCCAACATTCATTCGTCCTGCCACTAGCCCCAGCAGGATTTATCACAATATGATAGACGCTCATTTTATTCCCCTTCATCCACAAACCGAAGTACCTTTTGTTGTCCATCTGCAGGAATGATCGCCTGCGGGAAGATTTGTCTTATGACTGTTTCGTATTCCAATGGATCTTTGATGGATGGAGAATAATGTGTAAACCACAATTCTTTTACCATCATTTTCTTTGCAAGGATTGCTGTTTCTTGCATGGTACTATGTTTGTTTAGATTTGCTTTTTCAATCTTTTCTGGATCACCATACATACCCTCACCGATATAGAGGTCCGCATGGCTTCCGTATGTCACCAATTCTTCTAGTGGTCTTGTATCTGTTGCATAGACCAGCTTGAGTCCTTGGCGACTTTCACCCAATACATCATCAGGTGTATATATCTTACCATCAAACCCGATTGTATTTCCTTTTTGAAGCTTTCCCCATAGTTGCATTGGCACATCCTTTGCAATTGCCTTGTCCTTATCAAACTTACGCATGCGGTCTAATTCAAAGATATATGCATAACAAGGCACACTATGTTTCGCATGTAATGCTTTGATTTTAAGACCTTTTATTTCAAAGTCTGCTTGTGGCCCATCAATCTCTACAAGTTTAATTTCAAAAGGAATATAACGAGCAACTTTATAGATACCTTCAAATACTTCTGTTAAACCTTTTGGCCCATAGATTATTACAGGTTCTGTACGCTCAGACTTTGCCATCGTCAGTAAAAGACCAGGTAAGCCCGCTGTATGGTCTGTATGGAAATGCGTTAAAAGAATTGTATCGATTGTCTTACAAGAATATCCATGTTGATGTATGGCTATCTGTGTACCCTCTCCACAATCCACTAGTAATGTATTTCCATTCCATCTTACCAACAAGGATGTTAACCATCGATTTGGTAAAGGAACCGTTCCACCTGTACCTAGTAAACAAATATCTAGCATAAAACCTCTTTCTACTCATCTATGGTAACACAAAAAGCCCTGCAAAGCAGGACTTAGAGTTCTTTGATAATCGCAGATAGTTTTGGTAATAACTGCTGTTTTCTGGAAATGATATTTGGATCATAACCTGAATGTTCATCAATCTGTGTTTCAATCATCTCGGATAATACATAAGACATCGGTCCATAGAAGACGAAGTAAGAACCATTACCCATTACATCTGTAAACAACATCAGTAACAGATCTAAATGACGATCCTTCTGTTCCTTCTCCATATTCTCCTTGAATGCAGGTAGTAACTTCTGTACTTCTTCGGTATGACTATAGTTTGTCTGCCCGATAGAAATCTTGTATCTACCGATATCATAGTTCTTAAGGTCACGATTGAGGATTTCGTGTGGTGTAGAATCCTTCAAGGCAACAGAAGCACCAAGCATCTCTCTTGCATAAGCATCAATATCATCGATACCTGCAAGTTCTGCTAACTTCTTAGCCACATTGATATCTTCAAGAGTTGTTGTGGCAGACTTGAAGTTTAATGTATCAGAGAGAATTGCACTCATCATTAAGCCAGCCATCGTAGGGTCTGGAACGATATTCTTCTCACAATATAGTCCATACACAATTGTACTTGTACAGCCACAACGATGATTACGATATTCAATCGGATGGTCTGTTTGAATATCACCAATATGGTGATGGTCAATAATTGCGACGATATCTGCTTTATCAATATGATTCATTGTTTGGTTTGTTGCACTATGGTCAACAAGCGCAATACGTAACTTCTTATAGTTACGTGTATGGTAGCGTGATACACCACCTACAACCTTACCGTTTTCATCCAGTACAGGATAACTCCGTACACGTGAGGCATTCATCTTTGTCGCAACATCTTCTACATACTCTGTATTCTTAAAACAGATTAAATTTGTAGTCATAATCTGAGAAACAGAATAGCTTTCAGTGATAACTGTCGCTGTATGCATGGTACGATCAGGTGTCTCAACGATTGCACAACCATACTCCTTCGCTAGTTCTTTAACATCATCTGCCGCATGTTCATCACAAGTTAGAACCAAACATTTTACACCTAGACGAATTAAAGTTTAGCTGCTTTTCATGGCCTTCGGACATGATGATAATACTGCCAGCGATAAAACTCTCAACCAGTTTCAAATCATCTAAAGTAACGATGTGCACTTGACCATTTGTACTGAATTCTTTTGGTCGCAATACAACCTTACCACCAATCGTACGTGCGATATTATCTAATGTCGCAGTTGCCATCAAGTCCTTTAAATCAGTATCTTCGTGGATACGATAACGAGAAAGATCACTTGTAGAACAGATACCACATAGATTCTCATTTTCATCCAGAACATATAAAGAACGGTTTTGTGTTCTTAACATCAGATGCCATGCATGATGAACTGTTTCATCATAACGAATGGTTGTTGGAGTATCGAGATTGATATCTGCTAAACGTGCACGTGCATCCGTCATCAATAACGGATTATCTAAATGAAATGTACGTAAAATAAATTTTGTTTCTTCATTCAAAGGCCCTTGACGACAAGCAATTGCCGTACTACCAGTCTTATTCAATAAATTCGCAAACGCAATTGCCGAGCAGATTGAATCACTATCTGGATGTTTATGCCCTGTTACATAAATATTGTGATTACTCATGTCCTTTCAACTAACCCTCCACCAATTATCTAATATATTAATAACTTAATACTTCATTACCATCTTCTGTAATCAAAATTGTATATTCCCATTGCGCACTATCTTTGCCATCTTTCGTGCTGATTGTCCAATTATCATATGGGTCAATTACAACCGAAGCTTTCCTAAGTTAATCATTGGCTCAATCGTAAGAATCATACCTGGTACAAGTACCATACCTGTACCCTTCTTACCAACATGCGCCACAAATGGATCTTCATGGAATTCAATGCCTACTCCATGACCACCCAATTCTCTTACAACACTATATCCTTTGGATGTCGCATACTTCTGTATTGCATAACCAATATCCCCAACGGTATTCCATGGTTGTGCAGCTGCTAGTCCAATCTCAAGACATTTCTTTGTTTCTTCGACAAGCTTACGGCGCTCTTCACTTACATTTCCAACACAGAACATACGGGACGCATCACCATAATAGCCATCCACGATTGTTGTGCAGTCAACGTTGACAATATCACCATCATGCAGTTTCTGAATATGCTTTGGGATACCATGGCATACAACACTATTGATTGATGTGCATACATGCTTTGGAAAACCCTCATAGTGATATGGTGCACAGATTCCACCATTTTTTTCAGTGAAATCTTTAACAATATCATCGATTTCCTGTGTCGACATACCAACGTGAATATGCTTTGCTACTTCATCTAAAACCTGTTTATTTAATAGCGAAGCCTTGCGAATTCCTTCAATCATTGTTGGACGCTTGATATATTTTTCCTCAGGTAAAATCGCACCTTTTTGTCTTAATTCCTCCATACGTTTCAAAATATGTTCTGGAATTGATTCATTCTGATCTATTTCTTGCCAAAGTTTTAAATCCATTTTACAACCCGTCTTTCTATTTTGTTGTACTGCCAAAGCCACCAGTTCTGACAGCATCTACTTCATCATCTACCGTAATACCGAAGGATACGAAAATACCCTGCAACATTCCCTGGCCGCTTGCAATCTCAACTGTCTTATTTTCATTTGTATCATTTGTTAGTTTGCAGAAGATATGTCCTTCATTATCTGCGTGATAGTAATCACTATCGATGATGCCGACCGTGTTATTCATCTGTAGACGATACTTGAATCCCAGTCCACTACGTGGAAATAACATCAATACATAATCATCTGCCATCTTTACTCTGATACCAGTAGGTATTAATACCGTTTCTTGTGGGGCAAATCTTCAAATCAATTGGTGTATAAAAATCATACCCCTGCAGAACCTTTTCGTTGCACGTCGTGGGAAGCTTAATTGCGTTGTATATTTCCGCAATATCTCTTGTTTCATTTGGAAAAGTCTTGAGCCAATCCTTATAAAACTCTTCATAACTAACTTTTTTTCAAACTGTGCAATTTTATTCATTTTGTATTCCTACCTCTTCTTCCTTGATATTTTTACCACGTTTATGTGATTTCTCTACACTTTCAGCCACTTTAATTAGTTATGATTAACTTCATTTTAAGTTCTTAAAATTTCATTTTCGTTTCGAATAGAGTTTAGAGTATAATAAAGGAGTGTTAACGGAGGTCTTATGAAATTAAATATCGCAGTATTTTTTTCGGTGGTGAATCCGTCGAACATGAAGTAAGTATTATCTCTGCACATCAAGCGATTGAAGCACTTGATAAAAAAATAAATACAATGTCATTCCTGTATATGTTTCCAAGGAACGTAAACTATATGTCTCTGATTTATTAAAAGGATATGAGTAACTACAAGGATCTCAAAGCATTTGATTTCCCAATGTACACAAGTATCCATTACATCAGAGGATAATCGTGTTGTAATCCGTCCTGTTAAGCCATCTCTATTTGGCCCTAAGGAATTAGGTACAATTGATGTGGCTATCCCTGTGATGCATGGTACAAATGGTGAAGATGGCACAATCCAAGGTTTCTTTGAAATGTTAAAGGTTCCATATGCTGGATGTGACCTCTATGGTGCAGCGATTGGACAAGATAAGGTTTTACAAAAGAATGTTCTCAATGATAACAACCTACCAATCACAAACTGGTTCTGGGTATATGGGCGCAGAAATGGATACACGTCAAAGTGAAATTCTCGATAAAGTACATCGCTTAATCTATCCAGTGATTATCAAACCTGCCCGTACAGGTTCATCTGTTGGTATCTCAATCGCGCATAACGATGAAGAATATCTAGCATGTTTTGATGAAGCACGTCAGTATGACGAAAAAATCATCACAGAAAAGGTTGTAAAACCAATGCGTGAAATCAACTGTTCCGTTGTTGGAGACTCCTATTCCTGTGTAGCCAGTGTACTAGAAGAAGTAAGTTCAGTTTCCCAAGATGAATTACTCAGCTTCTCTGATAAATATCTCGGTGGTAGTAAGAGCACAAAGAGCGAAGGTTCTAAAGGTATGGCAAGTACAGCACGTATCGTACCTGCACCACTTACGGATGAACAAACAAGACTCATCCAACAATTAGCGAAAGAAACTTTCCGTGTACTTGGCACCTCTGGTGTTTGTCGTATTGACTTCTTGATGGACGCGGATACTAAGAAAGTTTATGTAAATGAAATTAATACCATCCCAGGCTCTCTTGCCTTCTACCTATGGCAAGCAGCTGGTGTATCCTTCTCTGAGTTAATGGATAAGCTTGTAGAACTTGCATTAGATAGAGAAAGAAGAAGATCAAAAATGACCTTCTCCTATGAAACAAATATCCTCAGTAACTTCTCTGCTTCAAGCGCAAAAGGTTCCAAGGGATCTAAGATGTAAGATAAGCCCACGTGTTGTGGGCTTTTTTAACTGCATTCATGCATGCAGTTAAACAAAAGCACTTCGTCTTGAAGTGCTTTTGTTTACTTAATTCTTTTACGAATACTATTCTCTAAAATATTATAGGGTATTCAAATTCACAATATGAACTTCAGGATTATGTGAACAATACAATGTATCTAAACGTACTAAGAATTCTTCCGCATCTTCTTTAGATGGGAAAGTTCTTACTGGTTCAGAAACTCCATTTACAATAAATGTCACATCATACATATCATCTGAATTGTATACAGCTGAAACTGTCATTGCTTGAATCTGTGTAGGAACATAGTATTTTCGTTTCCTTTTTCACGTACAACTTTTTAAAAATCATATCAATTATCCTCCATGAAACTTTTTTCTCTATATAAATCATATCATTTACGATGGCTTTCAACTAAGAAATATTTCCATTTTTTGATATCTTCAAACATACGAACAGCTGTCTTCATAAAGTTATCATTCGCATTTGCTAGAATTTCTTTTTCGCTCAAATCATTATCTACTGTTGCATAGAACTTTGTAATACCGTGTTCATATAATGCTTCATAACCGTTTCCAAGGCATCCGCAGATTGCGATGACTGGGATATTTTTTTCTTTGCAGCGTTTACCAATGCCATAAAGTACTTTACCATGTAGTGTTTGTGCATCAGCTCTTCCTTCACCACTAATGACATAATCAACGCCATCTAGCATCTGATCAAAGTTCATTAAATCCATTACAACTTCAATACCTGACTTCATCTCACCAATCAAGAATAATGAGAAGGCTGCACCCATACCACCTGCTGCACCTGAGCCAGGAATTTCATTTACATCTTTCCCAAATGTTTTTAGTAAAACCTGACGGTAGTTTTCCATTCCCTTTTCAAGTTCTTCTAATACTTTCTGGGGTGCCTCCTTTTTGTTTTCCATAGCACATTGTTGCGCCATTTGGACCACATAAAGGATTATCCACATCACACATGATTGTAAACTTAGCTTCTTGAACTAATGGGTTCATACGTGAAGTATCGATTGTAACGATATCTTTTAGACTATCGCCAATCCCTTTTACTTCATTACCACCTTTATCTAAAAAGCGTACACCTAACGCTTGCATGGCACCGATACCACCATCATTTGTGGATGTTCCACCAATCGCAATCTTAATATCACGAATTCCATCATCAAGAATATGCGCAATTAACTCACCTACACCATAGGATGACGTGTAACGAGGATCACGTTTCTCTTGTGGAACCAATGCTAAACCCACTGCTTCCGCAACTTCTAGGATTGCTTCTTTTTGATTTACTAAACCAAATTTAGCTTCTCTTCGTTTCATGTATGGATCATGTGTTGGTACATACATAATTGAACCACGCAGATTACGAGTGACAGTTTCCACTGTTCCTTCTCCACCATCAGCCATTGTTACATCGATATATTCCACACTTCCAAGCACACGATGAGTCGCATGTCTTAACAAGCGATTAATATTGATAGCACTCATCGTACCTTTGAATGAATCGGGGGCAAATAAAAATTTCATATATCCTCCTGCTGTCGACATTTTTATTATGATATCATTCTCATCCATTTTTCGCATCAAAAAAGTGATTGATGATATCATCATCAACCACTCACTCACGGCGTAATGCGTCGATAGGATTTAAGTTTGCGGCCTTGTAGGATGGTAAGATACCAAACACAATACCAATTAACATAGAGAATAATACTGCGAAGATAGAAGCTTCGACGCTAATGGCTATCGGTGTACCATTAAGCTTTGATATCAAGAATGCTAGGATAACACCTGAGATGACTCCAATGACACCACCAGTCGATGTAAGAACGACCGCTTCTGTAAGGAATTGAATCAGAATCGATTTCTTAGGAGCACCAATTGCTTTCTTTAAACCAATTTCACGTGTTCTCTCTGTTACGCTTACTAACATGATATTCATTACACCAATACCACCGACAAGTAAGGAGATACCCGCAATCCACAACAACATTGTATTGGTTGCTTGGGATAATTGTTGAATTTGTTTGGCTTGCTTCATCAGATCTTCTGACTTATAACTCGTATCGCTATTGCCAGTCGCTGTCACATTTAAGATCTCTTCTGCATGCTTACCAATTGTTGTCATTGAATTTGTATCTTTTGCACGTAAGATTACATTTTCTGGCTCATCATATTGGTATAATAGTGGCCATACTGATGTTGGTACGTATACCTTTCCAGAAGTATCCTGGTTATATGTGTAGTAATCATTCATATTTTTAATGGTAGGTTCAAACTCTACCGCAGGTGAAACAACACCAACAACTACGAATGGTTCCTTTTGAATTTCTACAGTTTTCCCAATTGGATTTTCTCCTTGGAATAACTGTTCTGCAGAAACTTTATCCAATAAACATACTTTGCGATTCTTAACCACATCATTTGTAGAGAAAGCTCTACCGCGACTTACAACCAATCCATTTGTCTGTAAATACGTATCATCGATTCCGTATACATATCCGCCAGTCAAAGAGTTTGTCAGATGGAATACACCATCATATACCTGACGGCGATGATAGAGTGATACATTGACTACACCAGGAATATTCTTTAAATCATCTTTTTGAGATACAGAAACTTCTTTATATTTACCCGGAATTCCTTGTCCAAAGTCATACTCCCAATCGCCTTGTGTCATACGTACATTGACGGTATTAACACCTGAACCAATGAGGTTTGTTTGAATCTGTTCATTGGTACCTTTGATTGTGGAAACGATAGCGATGATTGCCGCAATACCGATAATGATACCCAGCATTGTTAGAATTGAACGCATCTTATGTGATAGGATTCCACGAATTGATAATCTAATATTCTCACCCATTAGTAGCCTCCTAACATAGCGTTATCATCCATATCAATCTTCGTACGAGTACCCTCTATCGCACCATCTCCATATGGGAAGGCGATATAGTCCGTATCCGCAAGACCAGATAATACTTCTGTTGACATATTGAAATACACTTTTCCTGTCTTGATGTATGTCTTTACAAGTTTTCCATCTACATCTTTCATAACATACTTCTGTCCGTGTTCATCACGGATAAAGGCATTGCTGAGGTAGATAGAAGATGTATCCATATTTTCTTGTTGAATTGATAAAGCAAGATATGTACCTTGTTTTAAATCATCACCTTTTTCAATATATGCAGTAAAACCATACATTGAAACATTTGGATTACCACCGTAGAATCCTTCACCAGAATTCGTCGGGAAGTTATCAATCTGTGTAACAACTGCTTCGTAGATTGAACCAGTTTCATAACTTGTAACAGATACCTTAGTACCCTTTTGAATTGTTGTTAATAACAATTCTGAAATAGTACCCTTTACTTCTGTACCTGTTCCACCTGCAACAGTTAAGAACGGTGTTCCATCGGTAGGTACATGATTTATATCCTTTAAACCTTTAATGACACCACTTCGCTTTGCGTAAACAACACCATCCGCTAGCTGTGTCTGTAGTTCTGATAATTCTAACTGTTTACGACGAATGTCGATATCATACTCACGAACTTCAGATTCCTTTGCGTGAATAGCACGTACAAGCTCTGAAGCCGTCATCCCATCCGGTTCAATTTCAGGTACTGGATCTTCGTGAGGAACTGGAATAAAGCTAAGCTCGTACTGTCTTTAGATCAACCTTTGCCAAAATCATTTGTTTCTGTACCTAAGATTTCCTTTAGTCTATCTACAGATACTAACCAAGAATCCACAAGACCTTTTGTTTTATCATCATCTTTGTAAACATCAAGGGAAACATAGAATGTCTTTCCATCTGTTTCTGCTTTCTGAATCAGTTCTTTCACAAACTTTCCAGTTAGGAAACCATCGCCCTTTATCGCAAAGTGATATGGATTAGCCTTTGTGCCCTTCATATGTGTTTACAGCAGGAACTGCTGGGGTTGGGGTAGGTGTCGGAGCTGGTGTAGGAGTTGGAACTGGTGAAGTCTGTGGAGTTGGGGTAGGTGTTGGTTCGTCAAGATCCTTTGTAAACTCTGTATCCTCATCCGTTAAAGAATTTAGATAGTTCCACACTTTATTATCTTCTACCTGTGTGCCCACTTCTGTATCCAGTTTAAATTCTGGTTCTGGTGTAGGAGTAGGTGTTGGGGTTACCTTTCTTTCTACCGGCTTTGTATTTTGTAGTTGTTGCAATTCTTTTTTCGCTTGTTCTAAACGAAGCTGTGTAGTAGAGATTTCAATCTTCTTTAATTCCACTGTATAGTTCAAGCTAGTAATATCATATGCAAGTAACTTATCACCAACAGATACCGCTTGTCCTTCTGTAACATACACCGCACTGATGATTTGTGATGCGGATGGTGTAACAGTCTGTGTAGCTGGATCTGATACTAGTCCACTCATCTGTGATTCCATTGGATTACCGCCCATATTCATCGTGCTAACTTGCACAACATCCACCTTGCGAGATGCCTTGCGATATTGCAGGATTCCAAAGTATCCAATGACGAAGGCCGCAACGATAGAAACACTAATAATAACTCGTTTTTTATTCATGCGTGCCCTCCTGTATCATGCCATCAATAATATGAATTACACGCTTTGCCATGCTTGCGACATGTGCATCATGTGTAATCATAACGATTGTGACACCCTCTTTGTTTAACTCTTCAAATAATTCCATCACTTGTTTACCAGATGCTTGGTCAAGTGCTCCTGTTGGCTCATCTGCCAGAAGAATACGCGGATGATTAATGAGTGCTCGTGCAATCGCTACACGCTGCTTTTGACCACCAGACAATTGGTTTGGTTTAAAGTTTACACGTTCTCCTAAACCAACCTTAGTTAATGCTTCAATCGCAGCCTTTTCACGTTCTGGCTTTGGAACACCTGCATACACTAGTGGTAAAGCTACGTTTTCAATTGCAGTTTCACCCTGGTAAAAGTTCAAATGTTTGAAATACAAAACCAATCTTCTTTAAACGTACTTCTGATAACTCATTTTCTGAGATACGCGAAATATCTGTGCCATCTAGTTCATAAGTTCCTTCTGTACAGCGGTCTAAACAGCCAATGATGTTCATTAGCGTTGTCTTACCAGAACCAGAAGGACCCATAATTGCGACATACTCACCTTCTTCTACCTGTATTGAAACATCCTTTAAAACAGGTACTTCAATGGTGCCACCATAGCTTTTATAGATTCCTTGTAAGTTCAATAACATACTTATTCTCCACTTCCTACTGTAGAGATAGATTCTGTCTTCATACCTTCTTTATAGTCTTCCATTGGCCATGCAATACTATCAGATTCAGATACACCCAGACTTAATTTCATATTGGTACAGATTTTCATCTAATTCACCAATTTCAACTTCACGCTTTTCTAAGCGATGATTCTGATTGGCAACCCATAGATATGCTTTATCGCCTTCCATCACGATATAAGACGCATCTAACCAAATACCATCCTTCTTCACAGCAGTTCCGTTATTCTTTTCCAAATATACGTGCTGGCCCAACATTAAGCCATCTGAAGAATCTAATGAGATATAGAATGGATACGTACTAGCCTTTTCAGAATTACTAGAGCCGCCCATGCTGTACATATCATTTTGTTTTGCGTTTGGTTCTGTCTTGATTTCTGTAATTTTGCCTGTCCAGAACTTTGACTCATCCGTTCTAGAACGTACAATCATCTCTTCTCCAAGAGAAATAGATGTAATAGATGTTTCATCAATAGTACCCTTGACTCTAAATTCACCAGATTGTGAGATTTCGATAAAGGCAGTTGCGTTACCTTGCGCATCGGTACTATTTTCATTGATTGCCTTAATAATACCGGTTGTATTAGCAAGCACATCTGCAGTATCGATTTCTTTTTGTTTTGCAGCTAAATCCAACTGTTTTTGTTGGATAGATAACTGTGCAACACGAATATCATTTTCCGCAATCGCAACCTGGCTGGTATCACCGCTAGCCTTATATTCAGAGATTGCATTATTCTTGTCCGTAATTGTGCCTCTTAATGATTCAATATCTAGATTGATTGAGCTAATTTGTTTCTGTGCTTCTGAAACATCATAGCGGAAAAGGACTGTGGTAGGAATTACCTGATCACCCACAGACACGAACACCTGTTCAATCTTCTTCTCTTGATTTTTATTGACCTTTACACTCTGTTGGGCTTCCACCACACCAGAATAACGATCATTTCCACCACCTGTGGAACCCATGATATTACTAATGGTATCTACATAGGCAACCGCTCCACCACTAGCTCCACCAAGATTCTTTTGGAAGAAGGTAAATATTGTAGCGACAATCGCCACCACCGCAACAAGTACCGCAATCAAAATCTTCTTACTTTTTAACATATAAATTCTCCTGTATCTTTTTCTAACAGACTATATCTTGCAAAATGATGTATTTCTTTTTGATATAAGTAGAATAAACTAACTCTTTAATAATATTCTACCATCTTGCAAGCATAGTATATATAACAAAAGTGACAATTCCATTACAATCCAACTATAATATTCTTATGAATAAATTAAGACGCATCATTTCACTCCTAATCACGACCATTTTGTTGGTCACAAATATCTATTTTTATCAGGATTATCATAAACTCGATCCAACAAATACCATGTTTTTTTCATCACAATTATCGTATCGTCCCTACCAATCCTTCTAAAATGGATACCCCATAAACCAAAAAAATCGATACGACAATCAAAGTGATTACAATCATGCTTGTACCGCTACTGATAGAAATGGCAGTCGAACTCTGCAATAATAACTTACTCTCCGATATCGAAGGTATCGGTAATGTATTTGTGAACTACGGCATTATTCTTCTGCTTGCGATGATTTTTCTACGTAGTACTTGCAAACATGAAATTCTCCTTTTGCGATTACCACTATCATCCTAAGCATTTTTTTGGAATCGCAAACATGTATGTAAAAGCAGTTTAAAGGTATCCCTCTTTTACCATGGGATTTAAGTGTCATCAAAACTGCAGCTGGCGTCGCCACCAATTATCAACTGACATTTAATGTACAGGTACTATTTACGCTAACTATAGTCAATATTATCTTTGCGCTATTATTCTGGTTACCAAAAACAAAGAAGACAAAACAACGGATACTCTATCGTACAACTTGCCTCTTCCTATCTGCTGCAGTACTAATTACTTTCTATGGTACAGATTTTTTTCAACTTACGCTTGGCGCAACACCAGACTTCTTCAATCAAGCAAGAGGATATGAAAACTACGGTGCAATTGCGGAATTCTTCGTCAATACACGCTATCTATCCCTTCAAAAGCCACATGGCTATGATATAGAAACACTTTCAACAAAGTTAAAGGAAAATACCAGTTCTAAACAAACCATCACAGAAACGGCACTCGGACAGCTTCCAAATGCGACGGTAGAACACCCAAATATCATCACCATCATGAATGAAGCCTTCTCCGACTTACAAGTAGTCGGAAAATTTGAGACCGATAAAGACTATCTTCCATTTGAAAATAGTATGAAAAATACTAAAAATACCATTCAAGGAAATGTCTATGTTTCTACGATAGGAACTGGTACCAGCAATACAGAATATGAATTTTTGACCGGTAACTCTATGGCATTTTTACCGATTGGCTCCAATGCCTATACGCTATATGAAAAACATACACAGCCCGGTCTTGCGATGACTTTATCTGATCAAAACTATAGTACGACTGCCTTCCATCCTTACCACAAAGAAAATTGGAATCGTATCAATACCTATCAATACATGAACTTTGAACGATTTATTGGTATGGAAGATATCACAAACTATCAGAAGTTAAGAAACTATATCTCTGATGAATGGGATTTCCAACATGTCATTGATTTATATAAACAACGTGATCCATCAAAACCATTCTTCATGTTTAATGTGACGATGCAGAATCATTCCCCATACGATACAGGATTGATTCATGATGTACATATCACTTCCATGAAGGGAAATTACCCACAGACAGAAGAGTATCTCAGTATCATCCGTAGAAGTGATATGGCCTTAGAACAGCTTGTCAATTACTTTAAGAATGTATCCGAGCCAACAATCATTCTAATGTATGGTGACCATCAACCATTTATTGAAGATGAATTCTACGAAGAACTCTATGGCAAGAGTCTACACGAACTTAGTGACGCGGAAAATCAACAGAGATATATCACACACTTCTTTATGTGGGCCAACTATGACATTCCTAGTGGTAGTATCCCTTATATCAGCGCAAACTACCTCAGTACCTTACTTGCGGAAAACGCAAACGCAAAACTAACGCCATATCAAAACTTCCTTCAAAATGTATATCAAGATGTGCCTGTCGTATCAGCTTTAGGTTGTATTGATAAAGATGGTAACTACTTTGTTTATGGTGAACAGAATGCGTATTCATCAAAATTAGAGACGTATGCACAGCTCGCTTATAATAACCTTATCGAAGAAGAAAAGCGTAAAAATGAATTATTTACCCTTCTTCCTGCAAATTCAAAATAAGTACTGTATAATGATTTTTATGAACGGAATTCAATACGAACGCAGCTGTGCAAAAATATTTATCCAAGCTTGGATATAAGAATATTACTCTCACCAAGGCAAGTGGTGACCAAGGTATTGATATTATCGCTACCAAAGGGAATTTAAAATACGGTTTTCAGTGTAAGTATTACAGTGGAACTGTAGGAAACGATGCTGTACAGCAAGCCTTCTCCGGTATCGCTTATTACAAGCTAGATAAAGCAGTTGTGATCACCAACAGCGATTTTTTTCCTCGGGTGCACGTAAGCTTGCTGAAGAGGCAGATGTCCTATTATGGGATCATGTAGAACCGATAGAAGAAGATAATCGTTATACACTGTATCAGGCAATGGCAATTCTCTTCTTCGGTTGGTCAATCATTCAACTCTATCAAATTTTCTATAGTGCAGAGCCAACCAAAGACTATCAGTTTATTTCCTATAGTCTATTATTTATCGCATCCTTCTTACAAGCAATTCCACATCATGCACGGATTGCAACAGGCATCGCAGTAATACTTTCTTCAATACATGCATACATGTATTCGATACAGAAGGTATTCTCAATCTTCACTTTAGATTATTACCAGCTTGCGTTATTCTTCTTTATTATTGTTACATTTATACGATTTGTTTACTATATCAAGAAGTACTCGATTCGTCGTCAAGCAAATAAACGAAATCAATTATGGCAAGATATACAAGAAACACGTTATACGATTGCACAAAATATGGCTGTCTTCCTTGCGAATGAATTTAACTGTAATGTGAAGGTAATTGATACGAAGGTAAAAGATAACGATCTTATCATCACCTTACAAACAAATCGCACACAAACAAGTCAACTAGCATCGATACAAACAAAATTAAATCAAAACCAAGAACAGATTCAATATGAACTACGTGCTACTGCACTACACATGATTGAACTAACAATAAGAGCCAGTCATTAGTTTGACTGGCTCTGCTTATCTTTTACTTTTCTTAGGAAATCACTGACCCAATTAGAGTCAATTTCTACAGATTCATCTTCAGCTAGATATGGTTTGTAGTGTTCTTCTAAAGTTTGATACAGTTCTTTGGTAAAAGGAACTTCTCCCACAATCCCATCACCAGATTGAATCAAGAACGCATACTCATCACCACTTGTATTGAAATACATATGATCGATTTCCAAACTTTGTGATTGTATCTTAGCCAGATCACCTGTTACATACTTACCGATTTCAATGATACGATCATCTAACCCAAGTAGGGCAATCAGTGCTTTTTCTTGCATATCTGATTGATTCGACACAATTCTCTTCGTGCATGTTTCAATCCACTTATTTAAAGCTTCATCCAACTCATCACGATGATAGCGACGATTGAACATGAGGTTCATCTCTTCATAATCTTTTTGGTTATCTGGATATCCAACCAATAGATTCTTACTACCATCATGATACATGCATGTATATAACATATTTTGTTCCGTATGGCATTTTGAGCAGCTATGACGGAATAACTTACCACGTAGTAGGTTTGTTTCTGCCGATGGATCTAAAGCTGTATCAATGAGTGATTTGATTTTAACCTTTTCTTTCTTCCCACAGGAATGACAAGTAATCTCTGCTTCATAGGTATTCATCTCTGCTCTTTTAAACATGATATTCTCCTATTTTTTTATTTCTGTAATTCTTCTAATGTTGGGGCTGCATTCATCGCACCCTTTTTCGTCGTAACGATGGCAGCTGCGTGATTTGCAAAGCATAATCCATCTTTGATCATCTCAGGTGAAATCTGATCAGGCTTTTGTTTGTGATGATCTAAATAGTATAACAGCGCACCAACAAACGTATCACCTGCACCAGTTGTATCAACTGGATCAACTTTACGCGCATCCGCATGGCTATGACAATGTTTCAGGTACGCATCACTACCCTCAGGTCCATATGTCACAATGACATGTTCAACACCATATTGTTTTACCACTTCGATAGCTTCTTTGACTGACTTTTTACCAGTGATGAATTCTACTTCATCATCTGCCATCTTAACGATATTTGCATACTTCATAAAGGATAATACTGTTTGTTTACACTCATTTAAATCATCCCAAAGATCTTTACGGATGTTTGGATCAAACAGGATTGTCGCATTCGCTGCTTTTGCCTTCTGTAACAAATACTCTGTTGCGTACTTTACAGGATACTCCACTAAATCAACAGAGCCAAAACTGATATAGTCATCGCTTGTAAATTCAACTTCTTCAACATCACACTTATCTAAGAGTAAGTCTGCACTTGGATTACGGTAGAAACTAAAGTCACGTTGTCCATCATCCGCAAGGCTTACAAAAGCTAGCGCTGTCTTTGCCTTCTTTGTAGTCTTTAAATATCTTGTATTAACACCATAACTCGCAATCGTATCTTTTAAGAAATGTCCAAATGGATCATCTCCAACCATACCAATAAAATAAGCTTCTGCACCTAGTTTCGCTGCGGCTACTGCCACATTAGCTGGTGCTCCCCCTGGTCTTTTTTGAAAGGCATCCACAGCACTTAGGCTTGCGGCTGTCTGTACTGGAATAAAGTCAATTAATGCTTCACCGATTGTATAGATTTTTCCCATATATTTTCTCCAACTTTACATACTGATTTTACCCTTTTTAATCATACTAGTGCAATCATTCCCATCATTTTTATTATCTTTTTCTACTGAAAAAACTGTCTATTTGTTTATACATATACGATGTATCTTACAACAAAAAAAGCCAAAGCATAGTGTACTTTGGCATAAATTTATCATCTTAGAAATTCTCTGCGTGAATTTCAAAGAATGCTTGTGGGTGATGACATACTGGGCAAACTTCTGGAGCTTCCATACCAACAACGATATGACCACAGTTACGGCATTCCCAAATCTTCACTTCACTCTTCTTGAATACTTCCTGCATTTCTACATTCTGAAGTAACTTTCTGTAACGTTCTTCATGCATCTTTTCGATAGCACCAACACCTCTAAACTGAGCAGCTAGGTCGTGGAAGCCTTCTTCTTCCGCATCCTTTGCCATACGTTCATACATGTCAGTCCACTCGTAGTTTTCACCATTTGCAGCTGCTTGTAAGTTTTCCTTAACATCACCAAGCATGCCTAATGCCTTAAACCAAAGCTTTGCATGTTCCTTTTCATTTTCGGCTGTCTTTAAGAATAGAGCAGCGATTTGTTCAAAGCCTGCTTTCTTAGCTACAGAAGCGAAGAATGTATACTTGTTTCTAGCCTCTGATTCTCCTCTAAATGCTTCTAAGAGGTTCTTTTCAGTTTTAGTACCTGCATAAGGGTTCTTTTTGTTTTCCATTATTTTTCTCCTCCATGTTTCCACACATCTCTCTTCGGAAACCATACTAATCTTCTTCCTATCGTCGTAGAAAGTCAACGATATTACTATAGATTTCATCAATCTTTTGCATAAAAAAACGTTCCCTTAGGAACGCTTTCTAAAGTGCTGTAATTGCGGCGATTGCGCCAAAGAATACACCAGGTAAATTTGCCATCATTAGTGGCCAATCCTTCTTTTCTTGCATAAAACCATATGTCACCCATAAGGAACAGTTGATAGCCGCAACCATAGGTTGTAGGAAACCACTCTTCATTCCATGTAGGTTATTCATAATTTGTGGGAAGTAGGAAACATACATTAACATTGCTGTACATGTCGCAATCCATCCTAGTGTTTTTAATGCCTTTTGATTCATCACTTATACCCCCTCTTTCTGGATATCGCTCTTCAAGATATGTATATTAAGAACGAACGCAAACATTCTACTACATTCCTTTTCTTTTTATGTAAGATATTTTTTCAAATGAATTATGTGAAATATGATACCCTCAAGTGAAAAGTTAAATTCCACTTCTAAGGTATGAAAGTTGAATTTAGTTATTCACCAAACTCTAGTTGAATTTACTCTTACACTTCTAGTTCAATATAATTGCCTATCCTTCGTGTTTTTAGGAGGAAAACATTTATGTTAACGAAGAATTCACATATGTCTTATTCAGATAGACAGATCATCGAAACTGCTATCGAAAATGGTTCTACTAAACAAGCTATCGCTACTACCCTTGGTAAAGACAAGTCAACCATAGGAAAAGAAATCAAACTACATCGCTTCCTTGCATACAAATGTAATCTGCCTCTAGAGTGTGCTAACTATAAACGTTGTAAACATGAACGATATTGTACTCTAGATTGTAGTGATTATGTCCCTTTCAAATGTACTCGCAGGGACAAGTCACCAGGAGCTTGTAATGGATGTGGAAACTATCGCTCTTGTCGTTATGACAAATATCGATACTCTGCATTTGATGCACAGCACGACTATCAGATGACACTTACATCTTCACGAAAGGTATCAATGCGACAGTAAATGATATCAAGCAGCTTGGTGAGCTCTTATTACCATTACTCAAGAAAGGTCAGTCTATCTACTCTATTCTTCAAAGTCACAAAGAAATCAAACTATCAGAAAAGACAATATACAACTATATCGAAAATGGTGTCTTCCAAGATGTGGGCGTATCAATCAGCACAATCGATTTGAAACGTGTCGTAAGACGAAAGATGTCCAAACAAAAGCGCAATACATATAAGCCACGCAAAGACAATCGATACCTGATAGGAAGAAAGTACTCCGACTTCTTGATATATATGGAAAAGAATTCCGATGCCAAGGTCGTAGAGATGGATACGGTATACAACGACATATCCAATGGTCCTTTCCTACAGACCTTCAAATTCAGAGAGTATGACCTCTTGATATGTATCTATCAAACAGTAAAGGACTCCTTACATATGTTGGATGGAATCCTATTATTGGAAAAGATACTAGGAAAAGAAATGTTTGAAAAAGAAGTTGAGGTCATATTAACAGACAGAGGAAGTGAATTCATTCTAGCTGAAGAAGCTGAGATACGTGAAGATGGAATGCGTAGGACACGTATGTTCTACTGTGATTCGATGGCCTCTTGGCAGAAAGGAAGTCTAGAGAACGTGCATTTATTGGTAAGAGAGATATGTCCAAAGGGATGCGATCTCCATGCATTGGGACTTACATCACAAGAAAAGGCAAATCTTATCAGTACCAATATCAACTCATATCCCAAAAGAAAAGCTGCACGGAAGATCATCCATACAGCTGCTCCATTTCTACAACGAAGAAATGGCTAAGAGACTTCATGATTTTGGAATTACCGAAATCGCTGCAGACGAAGTAATTCTAAAACCATATCTTCTAAAGTAAGAAGATAACTCAAAAGTTTCAAAATCAATCACACACGAAGGGTCGGTATTTAACTTTCATCAGAGAACGAAGTAGAATCAACTCTTACAAATTTTTTGAACAGTAGATTCTGCCTGCCTTTTATGCGCTCATTTTTCTGTAACTTCATCTTCATTCTAACTAAAATATAATCATTTTTCAACTTAAAAAAATAGTACCATCTTAGGTTATTGACCCTTAATAGTACTATTTCTGAATAACTTACTTCCACTTTATTTTTTTATTCTTTAGAAAGTGGAATTTAACTTTTCACTTGAGCGTGAAATATGATACTTACAGTTCCATCTCGTATGTGATAAACTTGAATCGTCATTTGGCTTTTGTTGCTATTGATATCTCCTCCTTATATTTTTGAATTTCGGTTGTCAGCCTTATTCAATTATATACGAGGCTTTTTCATCGCTTAAGCTTTTTCCATTCTTATACGCATAGCGTATGGTTTTTATAGGAAACTTCATTTCTATAATAAAAATCCGGAACTCCGATTTCTTGTTAGAATTCTACGCCTTCCATCGTCTTCTTTAAGACAGCTGCAGATTCAGATAGCTTTGTACGTTCCTCTTCACTCAGGGAGATTGGCACCAATTCTTCAATACCATTTCTGCCGACGATTGCTGGAACGCTTAGAGATACATCACTAATACCATACTCACCATGTAATGCAGTTGATACAGGTAAGATAGACTTTTTCATCACGTAAGATTGCACGACAGATTCTTACAACTGACATTGCAATTCCGTAGTAGTAGCGTTCTTTCTTTCAATAATCTTATACGCCGCATTCTTAACATCTTCTGCAATATCTTCTTGAGCAACCTTCATGTC
>BNJU01001668.1_pt1 | contig 58421 bp, 75 predicted proteins | sample 8539281 | NCBI WGS metagenome assembly BNJU01 (sample SAMD00202456, study PRJDB9452) | human saliva metagenome | isolation source: human saliva | place: Japan
TTATGTTTAACACCTCTTATTATATTTAATATTTTTATATTATAACGCAATACCGATATTAACGCAAGCAAAAATAGTAAAAATCTAAATAATATTGAAAAATAACTATATGTGGTATAATTGCTATATAAAAATAAAAACAGGAGCCGTCTCATGAGTAAAATTAGCGTCATTTCCATCTCGCAAAAACTTAGAAGAAGCTTGTCACAAAGTTAATGACTTTAAAAAGAAGTAATTTCTGTGTGATTGAGGAAAATATTTATAAGTTTGTGGTGAAAGATGAAGAAGTTAAAAATCTAAAAGGTCTAAATGATGATTACAGATATCTTCCCTACCTCTTCTGTAGAGCAGAAGAAGGTTAAGGAAAAATTGTAGCATTGTTGATTGGCGCAACTGAAATCGGTTGCTTCAAAACAGACTACCCACTAAAATTCAATATCATAAAAATACCATTGCTCAAAACATCTAATCAAAATTTGAAAAATCATTTCAAATATAAAGAATACAATACACTAGCACGCGCTCTATCCAAAGTAAAAGTCTTATTCCCATTGCAGGAACTTGAAGAGTTGATGGCGAGGCAGGCTACGAAGTCTTTCTCTTCCCTGATAAGATCTCATCTACGAAAGTGGAGATAGCTATGTTCCCTATGAATTAATCAAAAAGCATAAAAATAACCTCCTAAGATTAGGAGGATTTTTATTTGGCATTTGGCTCTGCAAAAATAATATCGTTGTCATCGCCATCGGTATTCACTCTAAAGAAACCAAATCTTTTGTAGAACTCGTAGTGGTCAGTTTGAGCGACATCGACTACAATGCCGTTCCGATTAAGGCTGGAATTCAGGATGTAGCTCAATAATTTGCTAGCGTATCCTTTTTTTCTCGAATTTAGAATGCGTTCCAAGGAAAAGTAAAGCTTTGCTATTGAAAAACTCATCGGAAAAATCATATTCCTGAGCGTCACATACAACCGTCGCGAGATACAATTCTTCCGTCTTCTTCACAGCAAACGATATCTTCATAAAAACTCTTGGTCAAATCTATCGAAAAAGCAACTAGTTAAATCGTCATGTCCATAATTCTCATTCCAGTCTTTGTACAATTTATCAATTTCTTCTTTATCTGTTTTTCTAGCTCTTCTGATCATAAAGCCCCTTTCTAACGAGACATTCCTATTATAGCACATTCTGCTATTTTACTTCACAAAAAAATTTTGTTATAATTGCAGTATATAGGGGTGCACAACCCTAAATTATTAGTGAAAGAACAGACAGATGGGGAAGTTTGTAAAAACAAAGAAAATTTTGTGTTACACTCTCTTGTTTTTGGGAGTTTTTATTTTAGTCGGTGGAATTAGTAGTTTTTTCGTTTTAAAAGATGAATACCACGAAGCGACGAAAATACTGAAAAAGACTTATAAAAAAACCGAGAGTGTTTCAGGAGATGTACTTGCGATTGATAAAAGCAAACCGATGACTATCTTGCTAATGGGTGTCGATACGGGTTCTAGTCAAAGACAAAACGACTGGCAAGGGAACTCTGACACTATGCTCTTAGTAACGATCAATCCTGCAACAAAAAGAACCAGCATGACTAGCTTGGAAAGAGATCTAATGACTGAGATTGATGGTAAAGGTAGGGCTAAGTTGAATGCTGCTTATGCTGCTGGAGGAGCGGATCTTGCTATTTCTACTATTCAAAAGATGTTAGATATCGACATAGATTATTATGCCCTTATTAACATGAAAGGTTTAATCAGTTTAGTAGATGCTGTTGGCGGGATTGAAGTAACAAATCATTTTGATTTTCCTATTTCCATTGCTAAAAACGAACCAGAATTTCAAGCAGTAGTAGAACCAGGAACTCACATAATCAATGGAGAACAAGCTCTTGTTTATTCACGCATGAGGTATGATGATCCTGATGGGGATTATGGACGACAGAAAAGGCAGAGAAGTAATCCAAAAATTATCCAAAAAGATTATTAATTTAGATTCCATTAATAACTATCAGATGATTTTGTCTGTAGTTAGTACCAATATTCAAACGAATATTAATCTTGGAGAAACTAGCACGCTTATCAGTTTATTAGATTATAAAACAGCGAGAAGTAATATTAGCTCTTATCAACTAGCAGGTAATGGTGCTATGGTGGATGGGGTTAGCTACCAACTAGCTTCGTCAGAAGATATTTACCAAAACACAAAATAGAATTAGAAAAGAACTAGGCTTCCTAGAGTAGAAAAAGCTTCCTTAAAAACGAATCTCGTCATCTCAGGAGATACTTCATCTCGATATACTTCTGAAAGTTATTCAGATCCAGAAGGAAAGAATAATCGAACAATGGCTGACATTGTAAATAATAAGTAAAATAGAAAGGGGAAAAGAGTGATGAAAGACTACTGACACTGAAGAACTTCTTAATAATCGGTTTCTTTTTATTACTTTATTTTTCTAGCAGATAAAGCAATGAATAGAGTTCTTAAAAAGCATAACAATTTGACCAATACATTCCTAGCCAATGCAATGAAAGTTATTATTGTTACGGTTGGTATCATTACGCTACTATCTCAATACGATGCTTTTAAAGATGTTTTAAAATCTTTACTAACAAATTCGGCTATTTTGGTTGCGGTGGTAGGGTTCACTCTTCAAAAACCTCAATCAAAAATGTCATTGCAGGAACTTTGTTGCTTTCGCAGATACCTCTAAGGTCGGTGATCGTGTCCGAATCCCTAAAGAAGATATATCTGGGGAAATTGAAGAATTAACTCTTAGACACGCCAAAATCAAATTAGCGACAAGCGAACGAGCTATTGTTCCTAACTATTTGTTAAATGATGCAGTATTAATAACAACTCACATAATGACGAAACCTGCTACGCACTTGTTATTCCTGTGTCGATTAACAGCGACATTCGACGAGCAAAAGAAATAGTAGAAAGTGTTGTTGATGCACATCCTGATATTTTTAAAAACAGAGATTCTTCTGTTATTCTTACTACATTATCAATTGACTTCTATTGAAATTCACGCGATGATTTGGACGAAAAAACATTGATGATAGTTTAGAGTTTTGAGTGAGCTAAGATTGGAAATAGCTGAAGAGTTCTTAGAAAAGGGGATTACAAAATGACCGAAAAGAATGTTGCGAATAATGCGATTGGTAAAGGTGGTAGAGTGAAGCTCCCCAGTCTTGTGATTGTAAATGAATCAACAACAAAAGTCTAAAGAAACTTGCATGCGGAATTTGAAAATTGTATTTTTGGAAGAAAGGAAAACTTCATGACTGAAAATGGTAATCCTCAAACAACTTATGAATTAGCAATCATTCCAGCAAAGGAGCCTAAGCAACAACGGAAAAGTGATAGTCTTGCCTGCTTGGAGTGGATAGTCGGAGAACTTTCCAGCAAACGTGTTCCACAATCATATGAGGAAAAATCGCCTCGTGTTTGCATTTATGCGACTATTATTTCCCGTTGAACAAAGGTACTGTGAATAGGGTTGGTTTTTCTTTGCTTTGTTTTTATGAAAATATGGCATACTATTAATATGAATAAAAATTGATGAGTAGAGCACAAAAAGGAGGGTGCTCTTTTATTCATGAATTAATAAAAAGGAATTACTACCCCTTGTAGCAGGAGGAAACATAAATGGAAATTCAAAAATGAACAGTATCTACCCTAAATTAGTGAAGTTGACGTTACAAATGTTTTTGCAAAAACTTTTACAACTTCTAGTGGAAATGAAGAACTTTTGCAATCCGACAGGACTTGAATTGCAAGAATCCCCATCTATTGAAGATCATTGGTTTGAGTTTGAAGATAGTGAAGGAGGGCTTCATTACGGTAGATAAATTAATCACAAGCTTATCTGTAATGGAAAACAAAATAAATCAGGAGTAAAATATGAAAACATAACAACAAACAGTATTCAAATGGAACTATTGACTGGACTAAAACCAAATCAAGAATTCACTTTGAAAGATGCTTATCAAACGGTATCCAGTACGGATAAACAACATTCTATTCGTGCAAGGATCTATGAAGGTATCGACAAAGGCTTATTCAAGAAGGTTTCTCGCGGTGTCTTCAAAATGGTTGACAAGAACAATAATAGCGTTCTTCTTGTCAATGGAGATGGCCGTGACTTGTCCATGATTAAAGATGGAACTATTGGTTGTTTGATTACGGATCATCCGTATTTTGACGCAAAATCAAATAAAGGTGGTAATCGAAACTTTGCTGAGTATGAAAGTTTTCTTTATACAGATGATGATTTCAAAGAAAAGTTCCGTGTATTAAAAGACGGGGCTTTTATGGTCGAATACTTCGCTGAAGAAAATGAGAATAACTTTGATTACATTTATAAATGTAAGAAAATGGCTCAAGCAGCTGGTTTTGAATATTATGCGACTGTTGATTGGCAAAAGGGTTCTTTTGTTTCAAATACAGGGCGTAAAGCAAAAAACACTGAGCAGATGGTATTTTTCACTAAAGGTAAATCTCGTTCCTTGAAATTGGATGCTAAGAAAAATTTAGCTAAGGCTAAAGAACTTGGTATCGAAGTTAAAGGACTAGATTCCTACGGTGTAGCAGAAGCTCTGTCAACTGCTGGAGTTCCTATTCAATACATGAAAGGCACTGCAAAGATGCTACCGATAGTTTTTAACGTGGACAAGACAGGAAATCTGAACAAATTCATCAGGCAGAAAAACCAATCGCTCTTTTTCGAAGAGTTACTGGAATATATTACTCTGCCAAACGAATTGGTTCTAGATCAGTTTGCTGGTTCTTGTAATATTGGTAAGGCATGTCTTAATAAAGGACGTAACGCTTTATTGTTGGAAAAAGGTGAAAAAGAATATCAAATAGCTGCAAAAGCTCTTGAAGAGTTTGTGGCTTGATGTATGTAACAAAATATAAAAGAAATGAGGAAAAATAATGAAACTATCAGAACTTTTGCTTGTAGAATTGCATGATGATGAATTATCAGAACAAGGTGGAGTATCTTACTCAGGTGAGCGACTAATTGACTTTTTGCTTGAAGCGGAACTTCTGCATCTTATTGATGAAGAAAATGGTTTCGAAAAGATTAATGAGTCTTTAGCTGAATGCGGGATCAAGCCTATTCAGTTTGAGGAAACAAAAAGAGGTTACTCTTTGATTACGTATATCCTGAAACCATGATTGATGATTCAGAACCAGCCAAGGTTTTAACAAAAAGCTGAATTGATTAAAACAGCTAAAGAATTGGCTGAAGCTGAAGCTGAAGAAACTGATGAGGAACCTGAAGTAATTGAATCAGTTTTTGATGCAATTCTTTATCTTGAAGAAAAACGTGACTGGTTGTATATTCATACCGTTACAAAAAGAACTATAAAAATAAAAGGAAAAACATAATGGAAAAATAATAAAGTGTACTTGCTTTTTGATTGTGATGAATGGAAATCTTATTCTTCGATGCATGTTAGCTGACCAATTGCGGTTGCTTTTACCGAAGAAGACTTGATCCCTATGCTAATTCGTGATTTAAAAAGAGGTTTCAAATGGCTATTCGGAAGAAAATAAAACTTTTGTATAACGAATTAAATGAAAAGGATTTTTGATCCCGAATTAATCTCTGAAAGATATTCTTTTATGCTTATCAACATTCATTGGTGAGACTATAGAAGTTTAATTACTTTAGAACAAGGTTATGAAACAAATTAAAAATAAGAAGATGGAGAAAATAAAATGAAATTAAAAACAAACTAACTATCTTGGCACTGAATTAGCTCTTCATTCTACTCTTAGCGGAGTAGAAGTTGTCCTAACTTCTCAATGGATTTAAGGAGGGTTGTAATGAAAATTATAAGAGAATTGAAATTCCAGTCTGTTATAGTGTTACTGGTAGAGTTACCATTAAGGCAGAATCTGTAGAAGATGCTAGGGCAAAAATTAGCTTCTTCCGAATTTGTCAATGAAATGCCTTTACCTGAAGTTGCTGATTATCTCGAAGATAGTTTTGAGATCGATATGGAAGGCGAAATGATTGATGTTGTTACTGGTCAAAGTTTTTCCAATTGAGTAATTGAGGAATAAACACTAAATAGAAAAACATACAAAAAGGAGAAAATGAAAAATGAATGGATTTCCATTATCTGCAGAAGAAGCTAAAATTTGGACATATAAAAATAGAATGAGATATCAAAAAGGTATCAATAATGCTATTGAAAGAGCTGTTATGAGTGAGTAAAACGCATCTTGATAACTTTTATTTAGATGAATTTGCTATTGACGGCTTGCGTGGTTTAGGTTATAAAGTCGATGTTTTTAGACGAAACGCCTAAAATATATGTATCGAAGAGAGCAATATCTTTTGCAAAATCTCTTTGGATTTTTAGCATTCTTTAAAAATAAGAAAATAAATAAATAAAAACGATTAGCTTTTAGCTAGTCGTTTTTGTGCAAACAATCTATAGAAAGTTAACGTAATATATGTTATAATTTATACATAAAAATAAAAAGGATTTGAGTTTATATGAAAATTAAAGATTTCATGAAGATTATTACGTATGGAAGGATAATTGAACGCTCTAATACGCTAATTGTTCTATGTTCGTATCTACCTTGTATGTTATTTTATTGAGGTTCACCCCTCCCTACATTGGTATTCCACTTGTTGTCTTTTTGGTAGCATTAAGAACAGCAACATCTTCATTGATCCAGTTATTCAGTATCGCTTGGAAAAAACAACTGAAAAAAGAAATGAATTTTACTATCCAGTAAATGTATTACGAGAAGTTTTAGCTGGATTTGTTTACCCTGCGAAGCCCAGCTGGGAATCTATTTTTTGTAATGATCCTGAAAAAGGTGAACACGCGCTTTTGGCTTGTAATTTAGATGGTGCAAAACAACTCCCTGTATTTTTGTTGACCAGCGAAGGCCATTTTAAGTTTTTACCACATCTTATTAACGAAGCAAAAGAAGGTGAAACGCACCTTGCAACTATGAATACTTTTCCTTTTTACATGAACTACTTTTTGTCTATGACAAATGCTGAAGTGAAAGGAGAATGTGATGAGGTTGTAAAAGAGATTAAAAATAGCACTGCGCGTGTACAACTCTTGACCAGCGCAAAACAAGGCTTCTTAATTTTCATTCTTCTATGTCTGTTGGCAACTTGCTTTATTGACAATACTAGCTTTAATGTATTCAACCTAAGTATTATCGCTGTATTTTTCATTACGGGTTCATTATTAAACCTTTTTATAAGATCAAATATTCTTTATAGCTAAGAAAATACTGTAAGAATTTTAAGATGGAAGAAGAAGCTGAAGCACTTAAGTTTAGAATCGAAGTCAGAGAAGATGATATCACAAACTTCACGGGTGATGTAATTGTCAATGCTGCTAATAAATGGCTAGAAGGTGGTAGTGGAGCAATGGACTATCATTGGGAAAGCTGGTGCTGAATTATTGTATTGCATGGGTAAGCTAGATGGGTGCGCAACAGGAGGTGTTAAGAAAACTCCTTCATTTGGATTAGAAAATGTAAAAGCTATCTATCATGCGGTAGGTCCTATTTATAGCTATTATCCAGAAGATGAGGCTGAGGCCTTGCTTCGCTCTTGCTATAGAAAGTCTATGGAACAACTGATTGAGGATGGTTATAAATCTATTGCATTTCCATGTATTTCGGCAGGAGCTTATGGATATCCGTTGGATAAAGCAGTTGAAATTGCGACTGATGAGGTTCTTGATTTCTTGACAAAGAATGCTGAGGCTTGTGAAGATGTGCTGGTTTGTTTCTATTGTTACGATGAAAAAACCTTTGATGCTTATCACAAATATCTGACTGACAGTTCTTTACTCGAAAAGGTGAACAGACTATAGAAAAGACACAAAAATAAACTATAAGAATACATTGCGTTATGTTTGTGTTCATGATATAATAATCACACGGGGATCATTTGGTATCCTCTTTAGATTACCGCTAAGCTGGAAGCGTAGGCAGGCTGGGTAATTAGGATTCTTGATTAAGGTACGTTCAGAAACGCAATGACAAATTCAATTTGTTTAACGCCTAGAAATCTATCTTAGTCAGCTCCAATCATGTTAAATAGAAGAATGCGAGGTTTTGGAACCATTCTGTTTAACATGGTACCAAAGGGCTACAAGCGATATAGGTAGGCTTTGGGGTGTTTTTGGAACCATTCTGTTTAACATGGTACCAAAGGCTGGGTTTCCTCTTTCACTTTTTCGTGATTTTGGAACCATTCTATTCGTCACGGGTCAGAAATTATCTATCTCGAAAGGAAGAAAAATATACTCAATCATTTCAAGATTTCAAGAAAGAATATTTGGAAAGAATTAGGCTCTGAAGCTAAAGAAGATACAATAAAGCTTTGGAGGAACTCAAAGAAGAAAAACAAAATAAAAACGAAAGCTTAAAAATGGACGAAGATAAAAACTTTTTGTATATACTTAAAATTAAAAACAACAAATAAACACGTCGAGCAATTGAATCGACGTTTTTAAAATGGCTCAGGACATCTTCAAAAAGAGTTTGATTGAATGCCTAAGAAGAGATAAGGCTTCCAAAAAGGATCCACTTTATAAACAGGCTATGAAGCACGAAGCTTCTAGCAAAGAACGTAAAAAGATTCTAAAAGAACTTGACAAAAAATATGATTTAAGCGACTTTAGTATACGCAAATTTGCGAATGATTATAGGAATGCAAGAAATTATAGTTATTACATTCCTTCAGATGTGGCTATTTCTCTAGGCAAAAGAGCGTGGGGTGCATTTTCTAAAGTTAAATTTGCTAAGGGGGCTAATCGCATTTCGCTTAATAATCCATTCACCTCCATGGAAGGAATACATGATGCTGCCCTTACGATTAGGAACGGTGTCTTCAAAATGGGGACAGTTACAGATAAAGCTAAATTTAGTTGCCCAGTCATTTATGAAGATGATGAAATGGAGAGGGATATTCTCCGCAATAAAGTTAAATATTGTCGCTTAATTAGAAAGCAAGAGCGTAATAAAACCAATTTCTACGTTCAGGTTGTTCTTTGAAGGTTATCACATATTAAGACGGCTGTGCCTTTAGATGCAAAAGTCGGAGTGGATATTGGTCTGACGACAGTAGCAACCTCTTCACGACTAGGATCGAACCTAGAAGAACTAGCCCCTGATATTGATAAGAATGAAAAACTGATTGCAAAAATTGCAACGGAAGTTGGATCGCCAAAGACGAGCGAATAACCCAAACAATTACAATCCAGATGGGACAATTAAGAAGGGAAGAAAAACTTGGCACGATTCTAAGAACTATCTAAAGACAAAGAAAAAGCTTGCTGAGTTAAGTCGTATCCAAGCTGAAACACGTAAACTTGCTCATAATAACCTGGCAAACAAGTTAGTTGAAATTGGTAACGAGTTTGTTGTAGAAAAAATGAACTTTGCTGATCTGGCTAAACGCTTAGAAGATGGGGAAATTAGCAAGATTACTGGAAAAAATCTTTCTAAGAAACAGTTTGGTAAATTGATTGGTCGTAGAGCACCAGCTGCATTAATAGAAAAATTACGTTATAAAGCAGAATTTCGTGGTTCTAAATTTATCCTGGTTGATAACGAAAAGATTTCTGCTACTCAATTAAATCACTTAGACGGAGAACATCATCCTATTAAGTTATCTGAACGTGTGAAGATGGTAGGAGAGCACCCTGTACAACGGGATCTGTACTCTGCGTTTATCTTAGAGCACGTAACTGAAGGTGGTGAGAATGTAGATTTGAAGAGTTGTAGTAAAGATTTTAATCGCTTCTTACATAACCAAGAACACACCATGGATAATTTAACAAACGTAACCCCATCTATGGGTGTAAACGTTTTAAAGCTATTAAAAACAAAAATAAAAGGACTAATCGTAGTCCTTTTTTATTGCAACCAAATATAGAGTAATTTGCAAGTAAAAATGAAGAAAAAGGCTTCTTATAACCCTAATAAGCTTTAGACATGGAAGTTACAATATGTTATAATTATATTGTAGAAAAAGAAAATGAGGACTTGATTTAATGGCAAAAAGAATTAGATAAATTTGAAGATGAAGAAATGAATATTTTTGATGAGAAAGTAAAAGAAAAAGAAGATTCATCATCTAATAAAACCCTAGCATACGGGATGGATGAACGTGAGACTATTTTCCTTTATAGTGAAATTGACAATGTTTGGACCATTTCCACTAACGTTCGTAAACACATCACTAAGCTTATGAAGCGTCCAGAAGTTTATAAAGTCATTCGTGAAGAAAAAGATGAAGAAACAGGTCGAACTATTTCAATTGAAGTCTTGGTTGATGATTTAGCTAATGTAACATTGTCTCCATTCCCACGTCCAAAGATTAAACGTAAATGACAGAAGAAGAACGAAAAGGCGAGAAGTGAGCGAATGAAGCTTATGCGAGAAAAAGCGCATAGCAAAACAAAAACAAAGAATAAAGAGGGGATAAAAATGGGCCTTTACATTACTGCTTGGTTTGAGGGGAAAGATAAGAAAGGGAATTGGTTCTTAGCAAACCCTAGATTTGTTAATTATGACAATCCAAATAAAGTTAATCCTCCCGTTTCATTAGATTTAAGGATGGATAAAAATTACCTTCTGTATGCTTTGCTAGGAGATGTTAGAAATGATTATTCAATCCCTTACATCCAAAGGTTGCGTGGCATTCCAGATGATGCTACACCTGTCGTTAAGGAAGAAGCGGATATTAGCTTGTGATAGTGTCGGAAAAGGATATGTGACAGCAAAAGAATTAAATAGTTATTATCATACCTACATCAACGATGAAGACGAGGCGGTTCGGGCAAAGAAAGCAGGATTTGTTTGGGAAGTATACCTCACATTGTTAAGTATCTCTTATAGTGTTCGTAATACTCAAGAAGATCACCTTTGATATTGACGATACTCGTCTAATTTTTGGTTTGAGTGAAGAAAAAGGCAAAGGAATAAAATGAATTTCGAAACATTTGTAAATGAAATAAAAATCTTTAGTTAAAAGTGATGATTGCTACTTAAGCGAAATTGAGGAAGTGGATGATCTACAACCATACGGGAAAGCCTATTTTTTCTTTGAACATGAAGTTGGCGATACCCCAAAAGAGTATATGTTGCTGGATAAACATGATGAATTGGAAATTTTGTACGACTATTTGCTAAAATCTTATACAAATGGCGATGGTGATTATAGAGGCGTTCGTTTGGATAATTGAGCGTTGATGGAACAAAAATCGCTGTCGCATTCGACATTTTTATATCAAATGCTCTCGTGTTAGAAAAACGCACCCAAGAAAGATTAAATAAGACACGCGTTGATTTTGCTAATTTGTTGCGATTGATTTCTGCTGACGATAAAAGTATTTTGTCTAACAGTGCGTATGAGGTTATGGATTTGGAATTCAATTGCCTTTTTGAAAATTGTTATATTTGTTTAGAACAAAAGCATAGTTAATCAATTACTAATTATTGGAGAAAGATATGATAAAAATTTTCGAAACCTTAATGAATAATGAAAGAATTTTTCTTCATTATCACAAATAGGGACTATTGTCTTTAATTGTTATTAGTTTTTCTTTTTGGTTAGTTCAGTCGAAAAAGCTCTGAGAAACAAAAATTGGAACACAAGAAGAAGCCTATATTCAAGATGAGAGGTAATCGCAGATATTATAACTTTTATAACGTTTGCAATTTCGTCTTTGCTGTTAGCAGGGGAAATATTTCGTGTCTTTGTGATAATTTTAATGACATTTATCGGGACATTCGCTTAATTTTTATTTTTGAACAATCATTGGAAAAATAGTATAATAAAAGTTATATTTAAAGTGTAGGGTTGATATGGAAAAATAAAAAGCATTTAAAAACAAATCTAAAACCAATATTTTGCTATTAAAGGTGATAAAATTATTTTAAAAAAAGAAATAAATATGGAGCTAAGATTAGACCAAATATTAAAGGGATAAGTAAAACTTCTAGAAGAGATGCTTTGAATGAATTTGATAAGAAAGAATTGGAAAAAGCCAGAATCTCTTTTAGAAAAATTTTAAACCAAAATGTCATGAAGCACACGAAGTTAAAAGAATTAGCTTTACAGCATGCTAAAAATCTTTCCACAGACCCTATCATGAACGGACCTTACGCTTTTATATTTACGAGTATCTTTGAAGAAATACCCAGAAGCTAAAGAAGACCGTATATCACGTTTGATTGTTAATTACCTTCGACACATGGTAATTGATTATGATGAAAGATGCTTTTACGCATCTATCAAAAAGATTATTCGTTGCCTTATTTTGATGAGCTTTACAGAATAGCTTTTAGAAGAAATTATTCGTTGCTACCCAAAAATATAAATACGCTTATAATTTTAGTTTGGAAACAAAAAGATTGGGAAATCACGCAGAAAACTAAAAATCTATCTTATTTCCTGGAATTAAGACAGGAAAAATTTTTGGAATAGCCGCAACATTAAAAAACAAAACGAGATTATGAAAAATTACCTTATTGATGAAAAACATTTGGTTTGAATAATAACTAAAGAAAGGAGGAGAGAGCTATGCCTCAATATCCAGATTGGGTTGAAGACAGGTTCGGAGACGACATTCCTGAATGGGCTGAAGACCGTTGGGGAGATGATGACGACGATGACGACTAGTTTTTCAACAAAATAAAAAGGCTTGTAGAGATACAAGTCTTTTTATGTTTATTAGCGTCCAAAATCTTTTTGATAGGTTTGGAGAAGAGATAGATTTATTTAAGTTACCTTGATAACAGGTTTCACTTCTTTAACATTAGATTGCTTAGGAGCGTTTTTGTGAAAACTTGTAAAATTCAATATTATGCTATAATTAAACTTGTTAGGATTAAAAACAAATTATAACACAGATATTTACCTATAAATAAAAGGAGGACAAGCTATGAAATTCGAAAATATCAGAAACAAATTTCGAAGCAACTTTAGTAAAAATAAAGCTTTTGAAAGAGCCAGTTTTAGCTAAGACAAAAACCGAGCAGAAGCCAACTAATGAAACGGAGGAGAAAAATAGTAGAAATAGAAGCCCCTCAAGAAAATAAGGTAGAAGAACAAAAGGTTTTGCAACCTAAAAAGAAAGGCGGACGGAAGTCCACAACTCATGACGTGAAAGGAAAAGTCGATTTTGTGAAGCGTGACAAGGCTATCCATGAACCGCTTATCGCAGACCTCACTTTTTCATCAACAGATAAAAAACTAATTCGTGAGCTTGCAGTACGTCAGTTTGTACTGGCTTACAACATGACGGAAGACTATGCCTCTAAAATTCTTTGCTTTATCTATGACAACGCAAGGGAATTAAACGGTCATAACATTTACTTTGACGGTCTACAAGCAATCTCAGAAACATTGGAATTGTCTTATCCAACCGTACAGAAAACGGTCAAGAAATTGCGTGATAGGAACATCATCAGCAAGTCTTCTATCGGTCAAAATTCTACTACGAGCCATCAACAGAAACAAACCGCTTCTTTAAATCAATCAGCAATAATATTCAAATTTCTTGACGTTTGAAGACGCTGAAGAAAAAGTGACTTGAAGTCATCAACGAAGACAGAAGTCTTAACGAAGAAATGACAGACTAGCTTCGTATTTCCGAAAATTTATTCTTTTTATAAAAAAGAGGGTTCTCCTCTTTTTATTTTGGTAACTTAATATTATTCAAGAATGTAATCAAATTTCTTCATGTTCTTTCTTTTTAATGCCACTGTTGAAAGCTGATTGCATTTGTGCAAGATGATAGCCTGCAACCTTCATTATCTTTACAACAGCTCTGATTTCCAAGGTGTAGTGAATTTTATCAAGGTTGATAGTTGCAATAACACATTTACCTGAACGAACAGAATGGACATAACCTCCAACACAGTGGTGCATTTTATCGCCCTCCATAATAAGAGAGATAGGTCTTGAAAGATACTTGAAGGGGTTGTCTCTGTTTTTAATAGCTTTTGACCAAAGGTTTAAAATCTTTTGTGAATTTCAAAAAGGAATATTTACATTTTTCATCTCTGAGTTCTTTATTTTAATAGAAATATATAAGCGCTCATGTTTTTCTTCTAATTTTTTCTTTGATGTAAAATTGATGTTTAATTTCCTTCGTCTATCTCGACACATCCCTAACATAGTCTCTTGTAACATGGTAAAGGTCTGCTCGTTCAATTGTTTTATATTTTTCAGCCAAATCTTTCATATTCTCCAATACTATCTAAAATGAAGACACCAATGAAAAACATTCGATAGTATTTAAAGGAGTAGGGGGTACTTTTGGAAGGAGAAATATATCGTCCTTTTTCTCTAAACCATTTTACAAAATTGGCAAAACTTTGCTCATCAAACTCGGTTGTCGCTTTTTATCAGGGTGTAGCTTTCAGTGAGAGAAAACTTATTGACATTTACGACATTCTCAACTTTTTAGCATTTTTTAAATGTTTGCTAATAATGTCTTTTTTAGACAATCCGTCTCTTTGCGCTCTTAATAAATCTCCGTAGCTGATAGTAGTAGGAAGGTCATGTGTTTTTCTCTTCAAAATCTTCTACTAAATAAAATAAGGGCAATCCATGAAAAATAGATTCTTTTGTTCCAGTTGCGCCAAAACCTTTGAATCCTAGCTTGACATCTTTTGTAATGCTCTTTTTAGATGAACAAGGTCAAGCGTATTGTAATGAAATATCTGTTCATTTTTAATTCCAAAGAAATTCGCCATCCATGATTCCCATCATAATGATAAAATTCTTAATTTCAAAAGTCTTTAATGTTAAAAAGTTGAAAATAGTTCAATAACTAGGAATTTTAACGGAGAATTTTTGTCTTCATGAAGTCGAATATAATCTGTAAATTTTTCAAGGGTGATAAACCTTCGATTGTTGTCATTTTGTATTCTTCAAAATCCAAAAAGCGCTGTTCATCATAAGCGAAAACATACTTTAGAAATTGATTCAGAAAAAGAACTTTTTGAATTTACTGGTCATAAATAAGACTCCACAAATTCATTATGAAGGAGAAGATTGTTGTTTTTGAATCAAGGAAATCCTTTAAAGTAGCTGTAATTTATATTTTTAAATTGAGGTTATTTTTATCTTTCATAAATACGATTATATCAAGGTTTAGAAAGGTTGTAAAGCCTTAAAATGCACTTTTCTTATAATACACAGATTTAGCTTTTTGAAAAACAGCAAAAAAGACGATTTACAAGCATTTTTACTTGTTCATAACATAGTGTTATGTTATAATCGAATCATTAGAATGGAAGGAGTATTAAAACCAAAAAGACCCTCGGTAGCAATACCGAAGGTCTTTATCGAGGCAAATATAGAAATATTTCCCAACGCTCATAAGAGCTGTGTCAACCGATTTCTTGTATTATACCACATTCTTGTAAGATGTCAATAAGAGATAAGCGAAACTTTTATTAAAAAAAGAAAGAGATGAAACATGAACCAGAGGATTTATGGTGATGACCTAACAACAACGAACATCCTTTTACAAAAGGGATGCAAAACTTGGTAAAAAATTTAGAAAAAGATAGACGTTATTGCTAAAGGAATCCAAAAGCCAAAAATAACTGTTGTTAAACAAAGTATATCGCGACTTTAAATAAGAAAATTGTAAATAAAATAAAAATCCTTTTTACAAAACGCTTGTGCATGTCCAAAAAAAGCACATAATATTTAGACTCTAAAGAAATTTGTGTTATTATAAAAGAAAGAGCTTACAATAAAAAGGAGTGCAAAATGATAGAACAAATAAATCTTTTTGAAGACGATTTTGGTGAAGTGCCAAAGATTAGTCAGACATTAACAAATGCTAAAAATCGAGTGGAGATATGTGGACTGATTTATCAACTCCGATTAAATGTTACAGGTCAACATTAGAAAGCATCGAATACTTATCTTTAGAAGAATTATTTGATGGATTTGATAGTATTAAAATTTTTTTACTTTTTCTTATGCCACACCTTTCTTAGATAAAAATTTTGGGATATTTTCACGAAGCTAAGATTATTATTGGTGCAGATTTTACAGCCAGAAGAGGAGATTTGAACAATATTATCGTATCTATCTTAACAAACGAAGAACTAGCACCTCAACAGCATTAAAAAAATAATCAAAAACTATTTGAAGCGCTAAAAGATGGGCGGTAGAAATTGTGTTCCGAATTTTGAACTCGTTCATATCTATCTATTAAAATCTTCAAAAAGATGGACGAGTAAGGAGTATCGTTTCTTCCGCAAATGCTACTAACAGAGCTTGGTTACAAAGCCACCAAAGCGAACACGTTGAATTTTACGATGATTATGAAATGTATAACGCTTTAAATGAAGAGTTTGAAACATCGTGGGAAGATTCTCGTGAAATTCTTTTAGGAGAAGTTGCAACAGCTTTCTCTGACAAAAACAATTTTAAAAAGACTCTAAAAATCGAATTAAGCATGTGAAGGAAGTAGTTGTTTTAACTCCACCACAAAATAAAGCAGAAGTAGAAACTACAAGATTTTTTCTCTCGCAGTTGATAAAAATCAAAAGAATTTGAAGAAATCCTTGGCAAATCTAAATTCACAAAACTAACGGTTCTCTTACATTTATTAAGTCAGATGTTATTAAAAAAAGCTGTAGATAAATACGCTAAAAAGCAATATAAAATTGAGACAACTCTTTTACAAACAACTTACCCTCAAATTTCAATTAGTTACGAAGAATTAAATGCAAAACTAAATAATGAATTGATTCCTTTTGATTATTCAAAAGAAGAATTGAAAAAGTCTGTTGCCAATTTCTTAAATGCGATGGCTTTTTACGACAGTAGGGGCTTTTCAGGGATATTTTTAAATAGACAAAAGACTTTTTCAAATTGATGAATATCATGTTTACGTCTCCTTTTAATGCTAAAGTAAGGTATGAGTCTTATTTAGCTGATGTCGGAGGAACATTTACCATTTTATGTATCAATTACATCTCCTGCGGACGGAGGTAAGAATTTTGTTATCGAACTGCTTTTAAAAATGATGACTGGGAAAGATGTTTCTGGCTTTAAAAGCTTTCAACAAAGAAGAATTTCTAGCTACTGTTAGGAGAGAAGATGATGTAGCACCAATTTTTCTTGACGAGGTAGATAATAAAAATATTCAAACTACAAAGAAATTATCAAATTATTGTATTCTCCAGAATTTAAAAACTCTCGATAAACAGCCTTTGATTATTATGGCATCAAATAATGAATTAACAGGGACGAGTGAGATTAGGAAACGTCTGCTTTTTCCATATAGATGGTGGAAAAATCTGAAAATTGGAATACAGGAGAACTGCGAGTTATTGGAGACAAATTTTAAAAAGATGCAACTCCATTCTTCTTTCATGAATATTTAAAACGAATGATTCCAATTGCAAAATCAGTAATTGAAGATATTGAGAACGGTGTTTATAAGTTGCCAGAAGGAAAAATTGGAGTAGATTATCAACGCTCAGACATTGTTTTACCAACTCTAATCGACAAATCTTCTCAAGTTATTATTGATATTGTAAAAGAATGTGGCTTTAACATCCCTAATTACATGACTGTCCTAGACTGGAATGAAGAAGTTGATGGGCGAGGTTCTTCTGTTGTTATGGAAGTTATCAAGGAAATTGAAAATCTTTATGAATCGTCCCCAAAATCTTTTTGCTATATCTGGTGATAAAATCGAAATAACTTTAAGCTCTAAACCCTAAAAGATGGGAGTCTATTATGCCTTATGAAGCTAAATTTGTATCTGTTTATCTCAGTAGCAAAAATGTTCATGTGGCAACACTTAATAAAGATTGGTTCTCCAAATACAGTAACATATTTAAAAAAACAAAATGGACAAGGATTCTTACAGAGAATCTTTAGAAAATCAAAAACATGATTTGTATATACCATTATAAGACAGAGCAACATCCGTCTTCATCTGCTGAAGAATTTGCGAACAAAGCTTTTGTTTTAATTAAAGATGTTACTGGTAGTGATGCTATTAAATTTTTAACAATAGAGAAAAACAAACGGAGTCAAGAAGAAGCTATTGACATTATCAAAAAGCAGGTGCTAATGATTATGTCATTATTGATAATATCGGCTCATTAGGGACGAATCTCTACGACAATTATCAAACAATTACAACATTGTTGATTAACAAAGTCATTGTTTTATTTGCAGATGCAGCTATACCTTTTAAAAAGACAAATTGACCCAAACTTCAATAAACAATTTTTGGCAGGATACAATATCATCTGTATTCATTAAAAACAGGAAAAATAACAATAAAAAGTGTCATGAAGACCTGTTGTTCAATATCCAGTTGGATGGGAACAACATTATGCAAAAGTGGAAAAGCAAAGAAATATCTTTCAAAAACCTTTATGGAACAAATGGGCTTAAAAAGCAACGTTTTATAATTTATTAACTGAGTATAAATCAGAGAAAAAACTTTAAACAAAAACACCATTTTTTAGTGGTGTTTTTAATCTACTATCTACTTCGCATAATTATAGTTATGCGAAATTATACTTGACTTTTTGCTACTTCTGTGGTATATTAGAGCTAATAAAAAAAGCATCTCATAAAAAGGATTAATAAATGGAAAAATACACTACTAATAAAGAAATTTCAGCTAAGGTGAATCAACACTACACTTCATTAGGGTATTGTGAACTATCTAATGCCGCTATAACGTCAGCAATTAAAAAGCAGAAAAAGCAATTAAGCCTGAAGTAAAATTAGACCAAAAATATAACCGAAAATATTATGAGGCTTCTTTTTAGACAAAGCTTTCGATTATATCTTAAAAAAATCACGCATTTACTCTTTCAAAAATTGACATGAGCTATCGTTTACAATAACCTTGCCCGATGTAGTCAGCGCAATTAAGATTTATGTATGAAAAACAAGGTTATATCATTCCACCAGATGGTACATTCCCAAATTTCCCCAAATTTAGTTTTTAAGAGCGGAAAGAAAGCTAAAACCTAAAAGAAAAACGTTTGGGTGAATTTTATTATGAAGAATCTTTTTAGACGAGGCTTTTGATTATATTCTAAAAATTATACATCTGCCTTCAAGATAAATCCAGAATACGTTAAAAACAAAAATCAAGTAAAATACACAAAGCTACTTCTTCCTTGTTTTGACCTATTAATAGGCTCTTCTAAAAACTTTAGGTATTGTTGATAAATCTTTTGACAAAACGGCATGGTTTAACATGATGAATCTTTATAATCTTAGTCGGTCAACAAATGTAGAAGAATTTAGAAAAAGACAAATGAATATGGCTCTTTGAAAAAGAGATCGTAACCGAATCTACTGGTCTTGTATCAGTGGATTTAGATTTTGCGAATTACAGTTGACTGCAATGTCAGGACTTCTTCTTGACTTCGAAAGACTAATTATAAAAGAAAAACAAAGATGATGATATTCTCTTTAACATTAAGGATTTCAATGCGATACTTAAGCGACTGTATGAGACATGCTACTTTAGTTCTGGTGAGGATATGTTGGTATACTTTGATGGAAACGCAATAAATGCCTTCCTGGAAGCAAGTGAAAACTCACATGTAATGTCAAAAAGAGAACCTTTCAATCAAGTATGAAGCTGGGAATAAAGACTTCTGGAAGAAATATTCGTAAAAACAATAAACAAATCTGTAATTGACTATTCAAAAAAATGCCTTAAAAATGTAGAAACTTTACGAGTAAAAATTTTAGAAGAATTTATTGTAAACACTGATGAAAACAAATAAAAGGAGTTTAAAAATGACAAATTCATCATCATTCACAGTGAGTTGGCGTGATATAGCTAAAAACTCAAATCCTCTGTACGAAGATCAAGGATATGCTCCGCCATCTGACGTTCAAATGCAAAACGCAGTCTTAAAGGCGTGCAAGTATCTTAAAACCTGAAAAAGAAAAACGTTCTGGCTATTATTATTACGAATCTTCTTTTTGGATGATGCCGTTGAATATATTAGTAAAAATCAAAATTTTTAAGTTGCACAAAAAGCGAAAAATGTGAAGCAAAAAGTTTTGCAAGAAAATTAACTACTGAATATCTAAAATGCTTTTGATTTGTTAGTAACCTCTTCTTCTACTCTCAACCTTCAGCAAAAAGAAAATGTTGAATTTGAAAAACGGGATGGTTCAACTCACAAACTCTTTGAATTTTTATATGCAGGTAGCTCAAATGTTTTTGAAGAAATTCAACGAGAAACAACTTTGCAACGTTCTTTTTCTACTGTTATTAATGATTATTCAGATTTTTATTTTTGATGGAACTTTTTTCAGAGTTTGCTGTTGATATTTTAAATGATTTCGATCATATAATGATTCCAATCAAAACAAAGAATCTTTAAAGGAGCTTTTTGTTTTTATAATATATTGGACTTCAATAAAATTGCAAAAGAATCACTACAAAAACATTGGCTTATTCATTGTAAAGCATAAAAATATTCTTTTGTCGCAGATGGTTTCTTTGCCAATGTAGATAGTGGAGAGGTGTTATTTTTCTCTTCAGCGAAGATAGTGTCTTAGATTTTGTGTCCAACCACAAAGAAAGCTCTATTAAAAACGGCAATAATGGTCAAAGATTGCCTTCTTTAAAGGCGATAGATATTTTTGGAAGCAGAATTTGTAAAAATAAATAGAAAAGGAATTTATGAAGAATTATAGTCCTCTACGTTATCCTGGTGGTAAAACTCAACTATACCAATATATTAAAGAGTGGTGAGAATAAATGAAGCTACCACCTATATTGAGCCATTTATGGGAGGAATGGGAGTTGCTATAAAGTTACTCATTAACAATGAAGTAGAAAAATAATGGTTAATGATTATGATAAGGCGATTTATGCTTTTTGGCATTCTGTTTTGCATTATCCAGAAGAATTAATATCTTTGATTAAAACCACTCAATAACCATTGAGGAATGGCAAAAACAACGTGACATTCGAAAGGGATAAAGACAATTGCACAGACTTGTTGCAACTTGGTTTCTCAACGATTTCTTAATCGTACTAATCGTTCAGGAATTTTAAAAGCAGGAGTTATGTAAAGCAAAACGGAAACTATAAATTAGATTGCCGATTTAACAAGGATAAGATTATTGAAAAGGTTAAATTAATCAGCTCTTTAAAAAGGTAAAAATTAAACTTTACAATATGGATGCTGAAGAATTTATCAAGCTAAATATCACTAAAACTAAAAACTCCCTCACCTTTTTTTGACCCATCTTATTTTGTAAAAAGGCTCTAGTCTTTATCCTAGTTTTTATAAAAAGAAAATCATATTGATTTATCAAACATGATTAAAAACACCTGAAAAATAAAAAGTGGATTCTCACTTATGATGTAGTCCCTGATATATATGAACCTATAATGAATTTCGTAATAGAAATATTATTTGAATTACTCTGTTTCTAAAACCCTAACAAGGGTGTAGAATATATGTTTTATTCAAATGAGATTATCATTCTGATAAAACTGATAATCTAAAAGAAGCACTGATAAACGATAAATAATTTTTGTCTGTGTGTTTATAACCAATTTGTTCTTTTACCGTTGCAAATTCACTCGCTGTTCTTTTTGTAATTAATTAATTAAATAAAGAAAAGGTATATAAAACTATGACTACTCTCATTGAAGTTCTAAAAACAAAATGAACAGGAAAATAAAGAAAAAAGACATCGCTAGTAAGCTAGCCTCGTTCTAAAAACAGAAAAATAACTAAAGTATCGCTGAAAACCATTGTGGCTTTCGAAGGGAACAACGATATAGAAGCTTGGGATCAAGTGGATAATGATTGCATTTCTCTAAGAGTGATTAACTCTAGAATCATTTCCTTTTACTGTGAAAGAAATGAATGAAGGTAATACCCTCCTATTGAGTTATTAGACGCAAGGTTTAAAATCTTTGGTAGTGATAAAATCGGAGAAAATGACAAATCTCAATTAATGGAGCTTATGCTAAAAGACATCTATGTAGAAGTTTTTAATTATAATAGTATAAGATTAAGCTCTGACAAAAGCGCTTTATTATCTAAACAAAAGTAATTGGTGTAGAAAATTAATGAAAACTGAATTAACTAAAAGATTGAATATCTGATTTTCAAAGATACAAATAAACTAGGGGTTAGTGGTTGCCGTGAAGTTAAAATCGGCACTCAAAAAACAAAAGCATTTCTTACACGAGAGCAAGAGTTTGTAGATTATATGACAATCACATCTGATGGTGAGATTGATTGCTACGAGATCAAATCTTCAATGGATGATTTGAAATCTTCTGCACGGCTTAGTTTTTTAGGGCATAGAAATTTTTAGTTCTGCCTAGTGACTTGTAGGAGCAAGTGGCAAATGAACGATGGTTCTTGGAAAAACTAGAAAATCATTCTATCGGGATCATCGTTCTTAAAGAAAATGACAAACTTCAGTTGCTAAAGAAATGTAAGAAAAAGAAGCTCTCTATCGGCACTCAAACACTACTACTCGAATCTTTTGCCCGTTCTGCAGCAAGAGACGCTAACAAATTGTACGAACTAGAAAATACAAACGATAAATAAAAAGGACTGTTGTTTATTATGCCCTCAACCTTATACGGAATTAACTTTGAAAACCAATTGATTAAATTAAAAAGTTACCAAAAATTCATTTGTTTCATGTTATCCAGCATGGGACTACTTTGAAGAAAAATATTTCGGAAAGAAAGTTACTCAAATTAGCCCAGAATGTTGGAAGCTAAAACATAAAAAGACATGGAAAGCCCTTCTGAATATTTCACGCTTCTATCTACTTTCGATGGATATGTGTTTGATAAAAACACCTGCCAGAAATGATAAGTTTGCTACAGGGAGCAATCGGAATTTATTCCAAATCTTACTAGATTGCAGATGTTCAAAGATGCGTTGGAAGAAAACAACTACAACACTTTCTTCATTACTGCAAATTCAGTTAGTGATTACGAAGAATTCATTCATTATCATTGGGATGATGAGGACATGATAGAATCATCTCCTCCTACTGTATCTGATTCCGTATGGGACATTTGGGAAGCGTATTTGCAAGAATAACACTCCAAAAAAATAGAAAGGCTAAAATAATGCCCAAATTCACTATCGAATGGAAGAAAAATAACTCCTCTAAAAGAAAGAAGTTTGCTACGGTAGAATCAGTTCCAGAAGCAATCAAATTAATTTCTAAAAACTGCAAAAAATGGATTAATGAGACTCTACTCCTTATTTTCGAGTCCACGAAAAAGAAAACGAGAAATTTGTAGATTACGGCTCACACACAGCAAAATTTATCATCTCTGAAGTAAAAGAAAAATAGAAAAAAGCTACTTTGTTGAGTAGCTTTTTATTTTATCTACCGCCAATAGATTTAGATGGTGTGTTTAGCTTAGGTGAGCTATTTCCGCTAAGGATCGGCTTTACATCTTTGTTGTTAGCAATCTCTTTTTGCTTTGTTAACCAATTTAGATTTAGAACCGAATCTTTTCAACCATGTTTTGTTTATCTTTATCTGAAAACAGCTGGTTTCCGTCTTTCGATGATTTAGATTTGAACGATTTCACCTGTTCACTTGCATCTTTAGAAACAAATTTGCTATATGCTTCTTTTGGCAGTTTCTTTTGAGTTTGTCATTAGATTTAAGCTTTATTGAAAGTGTCTTTCAACTGTTCTTTACTGCCTGGAGTAGAGAATTTCTTAACTTCATTTGAAATTTCTTTTCCTTTTGAACCAAATCTATCAACCATATTTTTGTTTATCTTTATCAGAGAATAGTTGATTTCATCTTTAGACGATTTTGCCTTAAATGATTTCACTTGTTCGTTTGCGCTCTTTGAAACAGCTTGTTGTTTAGTTTTTATCTTTTACAGCTTCAGGAGCATATTTACCAAAAGATTGTTCAATAAACTTATCTCCTCCACCCATTTTATCAATTTCCTGAGTTTTTCTTTCAAAGTTTCTTTTTCGCTTGGGGAGAGAAATCCATCTAGTTTACCTGAAGCTAGTTTATTCCGAGTTGTCTGAAGGTCTTCTTTGAAATTTTTGCTACATCTTTGATGGCGCCTTCTCTCTGTTTTTGGGTGCTATTGATATCGATATTAATACCTTTTCGTTCTTTAGGATGTAATTGACTCTTTTTGACATATTCTTTAGCGTCTACTGTAAAAGAATATACTCTCCCTGCATCGTTGTCCCTTAATGCTGAGGTTTTCGCCTGAAATTCAAATCCTTCTTTAGCCTTACCGCTTTTAGCTTGCTCTACCATTTCTTTAGCTTCTGTTTCAGGGGCTTCCATCCCAAAGTTTTTCTCGAAATATTTCCCAATTCCACCTTGTTTATCAACCGAAGAAAAACAACTTATTAAGTTCTTCTTTTTCTTTATTGGCAAATAATTCTGGTTTTTGTGGTTAAAAGTTTTTGCATCGTAAAAATCATCACGCATTTGCCCTTTTACAAGTAAATAAAATTATCACGCTTGTTTTTCCGTAGGTACTTGAAGCATGTAAAAAGGCTTTTTATAATCGTGGTTATTAATGGAGAAATATCTGACACGGGCATCTGTAGTATGTGCTCTTAAAAAGGCGATTTGGATCATCTTTTATTATCTTTAGATAAAAGGGATTTCAGGATGGTCTTTTGAGGCAAATTCGTGCATTTTTCTGCTAATTTGTCTAATTTCTCAATGTCTTAGTATACCCTTTTTCACCCTTTTCACTTAAATCAAGCAAAGCTCTGTTCAAATCAACTGTCATAGCTTTTCCTGCTACATAAAACTATACTAAAAATGTATATTTTATGAACCTTTCTATTTAATTTTAAAAGATTTCCCGCTTCATCTCGTCCGATTTTTGTCAAAGACGTATTCGTCTTTAGACTACTTCGTTTGTCATAACGATCCACAGGCTTAACTCTCCCGTGTAGCCCACGGTAGTGACTTATATTTTCATTTATCGCTGTCAAGACAGCATAAGTTTTCGCATCGCCCTCAATTGATAGCCGCATTTCTATCTCTATCATGCTCACTGCCACAGTTAGGACAAGTCCAAAATCGTTCTTTTAACTTCAAGTCTTGATACTTAAAGCCACAAGTCGAACAAAGTTTGCTAGATGGGTAAAATTTATCTGCCAACCTCAGTTCAACACCTAACTTTTTTGACATAGGTTTTCCAAATACAAACGACTTTGATACCACTGAGCTTTTGAAATGGCTTTTACTCAAATGTCGATTCTTCATGAGATTACGAACCGATAAGTTTTCAACAGTGATAGAACTTGGTTTTCGTTCCAAAACTAAAGAAAGTAAAGCTTTTCGATTATAATCTGTTCGAATCCGAGTCAAGCGTTCATGAATTTGAGAGACTTTCATCTTTTGTTTCTGGATATTCCTGCACTCAGATAAAGGTTTTTCCCATCGGAAAGATTTCAGTTGGCCCTTCTTCACTCCCTTTTGACAATAAACCTTCTCAACCATATTGGCTTCATATTTGCGAGACAACTTTCTCTGCTCTCTTCGCAAACGCTGTTCTAGTTTCTTGATGCGCAAAGAACGATTGATGGAAGGTATCACTTTATCTTCTGTGATGAATTGGTCTTTTAAACCAAAATCAATTCCCATAGACTCCTTGAACAAGGCTATTCGTTCATCTTTTCATCCTCTTTACATAAAACAAGAGATATAATAACGTCCATTCTTCATAGAAATTGTTACAGAACTGATCTTTTCAGGAATGTAGCCAAACTCTTTTAATCGAACCCATTTTAAAACAGGAACAAAAATCCGATGTCTCTCGACTTTCAAAGTGCCTATCAGATAAAAACTATCGTTCGCCCCTTTCTTTTTAAAGGTAGGTTTACCTCTTCGTTTAGAAAAATAATCTCGAAAGCACGGTCTGCATAAATCAAAAGCTTGTTTGATTGCTCTTACTGGGACTTCTTTTTAACCAAGAAGGAGTGTTAGATCATTATTCACCCTTTTTGAATAGCTGAAGGCAGAAACAAAGTCTTTTTCCTGATGCAAGATTTTAGATTCTCATGGACATATTGATTATAAATATAACGAGTGCAAACTAAAGGTCTCTGTGAATTAACTCAATCTGAGCTTGCGTTGGATGTATTTCGTCTTGTAAGCTCTCATCTTCTTTCACTCCTTTCTACAAGTTATCGTTTATACCATCTTTATCCAATATTGTAATTTAATTATAAGTACATTTCATCACAAATTATTACCTTTGTCAATGAATTTAATTGCAGAAGGTTACTCTAAATGATTTTCTAATTCATTTTGCATATGATTTTGGGAAGCTTTGTTGAATTTCTATTATCTTTATGTTATAATCAGTGTATGATTAAAAACAGTTGAAAATATTGATGAAAGTAGAACTACAAATCATTCAGTGTTTAATATTTTGGTTGAAGTTACCATTTTACTAAAGACAAAACTGCTCTTATAAACGAGAATGTCAATGAAATAATTTATGGACTTTTTACTCTGCATAAGTAAAAGAGCATAGTGTTCAAGTAATAAAAATGGTCTTATGAAGATTGTAGTATTCAAATGTTGCTTTCTATATCCCCAAGCACTAACTAAATATAAACGCCACTAAGCTAGTTCATCTAGGCTGTTAGTTCAGGCTTATCTTTGGCGTTGCCTGACGGGAAATTTTGGGGAAGGGTTTTACGCTTTTTCATTAGATGCAAAAACAGAAAACTAAAAATAAAAAGCGAGTTAATATAAAATGAGTAAATCGGCACAAGAACTTGTAATCGCTACTACTATTGTTGAATATTACAAATGGCGGCATGGGAAAAATGCCAACATTAATAAAGCCACAAGAAGATCCTGATATGGTTTGTCATGCGTAATGGATAAGGTTGTTGAGAGGATCTTTTTGAGGGAATGTGGTCTATGGTGGAGGAGAATATTTTAAAAGTCCCTTTCGACTATCGAAAATTCAATGAAAAACAATAGCAATTTTAGAGAGATCCCTCCATTAGGTTCTCCTTCACCTGTATTTAGATATGTTGGGAAAGAATTAATAAAAGATAGAGAAATTGTATGAGTAATTATTTGCTACTTGATGTAAATGGAACTGTTGGGACAGATGACCGTCCTTTGCTTGAATACCTTGAAAAATCCTGAAGATTTCGTCTGGGTTGATAAAGTCCTAGCTCACATACGATTATCAACCCTAGAAAGAATTAAAACTATTAGTGAAACATACGATGTGACAGTTTTATGGGCTAGTTTGAGAGCAGACGATGCTTTGTGTTTAAACCAACTAATAGACGTTTCGTGGGGCTGGTTAGATGTCAATAGCATTGTGGATCGCTCTAATGAATGGTCTAAAGTCGCAGGGATTGTTAAGTTTTATAATGAACATCCTGACTCATCTATTGTTATTTGTGATGATATGTTGCGCGTTGGACAAGCTTACAATGAACTTAAAAGCCAAGCAAAAAATATTAAAACCATTATCCCTTCTACTACTATAGGGGATGACAAAAGAAGAATTAGATGAAGTTGAAGACTTCTTCAAAAACGTAAAATGAATTAAACAAAATAAACTTACTACAAGAACCGAGGGGTTTATGAATACTTATATTTTGGACAGCAAAAAAACAAACGAACTCAAAAACAATTAGAAACAAAACCGCTAGGGCTTATTCACTTCCTGCGTGCACAGGATACAAAGTAGGGGATGAATTCTTTTACCTTGTGTTATTTAGTTCTCAAACATCACCTTTAAAATGATCTTGCAAGAGAAAAATGAAGAATACATTGTAAATAGAATTTCTTGTGAAAAAAGAAATTATATTGTTAGCCCTTCAAAAACTAGAAAAGAATGCTACTTCGTCAGTGCCAATTATTATTTTCAAGCCAACAGCAACTTTTTGAATTACAAAGCAGTTTAGTCGATTTTAAACTAGATGTTAATGAAATCATAGATATTTGCAAAATGTCAGATTCAACATTAGAATTTTGCGTCTATTAATGATTACAGAATAAATCTAGTTTCGAGAAAGAGCTGTACTGAAATGGATACATGCGAAAACAAATTACCAAACATCAATAATCTACCCTTTTAGCTGAGACCCTGTTTTGCATTATTCTATGTTTGGAGTGGCTCCTCGAAACATTGTTGGAGAATCGGCTTTTAGAAAAATAAAAAAAGAGGTGCAACTCCGTGCAGATCATCATTGTGAAATTGCAGTGTAGTATGTCTCGCACAACAATATAACTAAAGATTGGCTTCATACTCACGAGAGTTTATCAAGTGGATCATAAGAGACAGAATATATTGTTTTGAAAGATATATTGGAATCTAGTAAGCAATGTCACGAATTTATTCATTTAGGTTATTTGGATAGTTTACTCATAGAGGATTGTCTCTAAAGAATACTTCACCGAAATTTTTCAAAGAGGCCAAAGATTATTAAATATCATAAAAACACAAGAACCCTAATTCTAATCTAAATGATGTTTACTTATTTGAATTCGAAGGGAATATTTTGTTAATGATTTTTACCCCAGAAGTGAGCGAAAATCTCTTCATGAACAAAGGTGTGAATATCATCCACTACGACGGGTTAACAAAAACCCTGCCCGATGAACTTTTCTACAAACCACGCAAAGGATAAAATGGCTTTAGAATATCGAAGAGAAACACAAAGAAAAGAAATGATAAATTAATTATGCAATCTTTTAGAGAATTTACCAACCGAAGTAACTGCTTTTGTACGTGCAAATGAAGTTACAAAATCAGATAATACGCTCTTGTCTTATGTTAGAGATATTAGTCAGTTTTTAACTTACGTAAAGGAAAAATACTCCTTTATTAACTGATAGAAGTAAGTAACGTTGACCTTCATTTTTGGACAACTTTAGACACTCTCAGATTAAAGAATACGAGAGACACTTGAGTAAGGTTAATAATTTAACAAACACTTCTATTAAACGTCGTTTATCATCTCTAGCAACGTTTTATAAGCATTTAAACGCCTTCCATGGCATTGAGCACAATCCTCTTAGAGTTATGCATGCCCCAAAGCGAAACTAAAGAAATTGCATATCTGACTTCTGAACAAACAATTAAATTACTAGAAGGGGTTTTAAGTAATAGCAAAAATTACAAAAACAAAAAAACAGGAAAAATTTAATCGTGAGAGAGTGATCCCGTGTATGAATATAAACCTGTCGATCTCACCCCTGAAGAGGCTTTACAAAAAGAAAAATGTATTGCGAGATTATGCTATCATTACTTTATTTCTCGGTACGGGCCTTCGTATTTCTGAATTGGTTGGGATCGATATAACAGATATTGATTTTCGAAAATAAATGCATCAATGTAGTCCGAAAAGGAAAACAAATGTCAGTAGAGAAAGTTTATTTTGGTCAAGAAGTTTATGACGTTCTTAATTTGTATTTAAAAGGGGTTGATATTCCCGATAAACTTCTCAAGGAACTACCTAACGATGTGGTTCAATTTTGTTACAACAATGCCTACAAGGAGAATGTTGTTGGATTAGCTACTACCACATTCGGCTTGACGGATGAAAAATCCAAAACTTAACGTTGAACAGCTTTGCTCTATAAGAAATGCTGGAAGAGCAAGCTTTTAACCCAGAACGTGGGAAGATGCTTATTTGTATCAAATAGAGGGACTAGGATTGCTACAAGATCAGTAGAATTAATTATCAAAGAAAAAGTTTTAACCTATTTACCTGATATTAAAAACAAAGACAATATCACACTCACAAATTAAGAGTCAACTGCGACAGCAAGACTTTTATCGTAAACAGATGACATTCTTCTTGTATCTAAAAGCAATTAGGTCATGCTTCTCCTGCTGTTACAGCAAAGCACTATGCTCAGTTGCAGGAAGAAAAAGAAAAAACATCGTCTAGCAAGCCTGGATATCACGAATTGGTAAAATGATAAAAATAGAAAGTTAATTGCTCAAAATGAAGAAATTTGAAAGAAATAAATCAAATAAAAGATAAAAACGAAGAATTTCCCTTGTACATTTTTCGGAATTGTTTTTGTGTATTTTGTAATCATGTGCGTCATAACTGTCGCGGACTATCAACAGCTCAAAAATCAACTTTGATAGCTTGACCCTAAGTCTGAAACTTATAAAAAACAAAGATGAAGAATTTAAATTTGATAAATCAATTTACTCTATAAAGAATAACTCTAATAACTCTAAGAACTCATTCGTCTCTATAAGAAAAATTCTCCTGAGACTAAATATGATCAAATTTATGGTTGTCCCTATAACTATGCTTATACTCAGGTGAAAAGATGGTTCTTATACGGATGTCTATCAGACTGAAGCTCCCGTTTATGGAGTTGATGATTTCCTATACGACACAACGGACGAACATGGAGTAGTCTGCCTTAGATAAAAACAGCTTGCCTTTTTATACAGGTATAGTACAATATAAAGATACAGAGATTTTGATAGGTTTGGCTCAAGCCTTGGAAATGGTCATATTCGTTATGATCATGTGCTTTTAAAAGAAATGTACTATACTATTGTTTGTAGTTAAGAAGCTAAATTTCATGTTCATCAGCTCTTCAGTCGAGTTTCAAACTTCTTATCTACCATATCTTTCAAGTGCAGACTTTTGCAATCCCCTTGCATTGCTGCTCACGAAAAAACTCCAAGCAAATGCCTCATGCGTTTGCTTTTTATCTATTGAAAATTATATACATAATTATATTTATGATATTAAATAACTGGATATAAATTTTGTTAAACTATTGACAGCTTACCTTTTATAATGTATACTACTAAGTAATTAGGGTTGTAATTCTTTTGGCGTAGCCGTTTTCTTTTTGTTTGTTAGCAAACTGGTTGACGTGCAACAATACATCTTGTCCAACGTAGAAATCATTTGTGGTAGGGACTTTTGAAAGTAACTTTAGACAATAAATGTATGAATTGCTATGTGTTGAAACAAGCTATTTTATAAACCTACCCAAAAAGTAGCCTAATATTTTTCGATACGACAGTTTTGTATTCACTACAGAACTCCTTTCTATTTTTCAAAAACAAAGCCTTTGAATTGGCTTTTTGTTTTTATTTTATAACTAACCTATAGTTAAGCTATGGTATATATATACATAGCTTAATTTGTTTTCAGCAAGTCTGTAAATGTTGAAACTGAAATAGATTGTTGACTAAAGTCGTGTGTAGCTTCTTCTTTGTTTTCAACAAACTCTGCACCAATAATACTTGCAAACTGTGTTAATGACATGGATGATTCTTCTTTTCTTTTGATTAAATCAATTAACTGGAATGAGGTGGTTTCATTTGGCATTCTTCCTCCTGATGAAAAGTTAGATAAAAACAATTTTCCCTTCCGTGCTTGTCGCAAAAGATATTGCTTTATCAGTCTGAAACACTAGCTTGAAAAATGATTTGTCCATCTTCAACTACTCTTGTAGCCTCTCTTTCTAGAGAATCTGCGATGTAGATTTTTGCACTTGTTGTGTCTTTCTTTGCATAAGGATGCATAGAATAGATAACGCCAGTTTTTCCATGAGATAACATAGCTTCAGCAGCTAGTCCCTGTTCATTTAATTGAATCATATCTCCCGTGTAGACTATATCATCGTCTTCTTCTGCGTAAAAACCAACTCTTCGTCCTTCCATAGTGTGGGCGTGTAAGTCAAGATCTCCTTCTTCTGACCAATAAATGCCCACTTGGTATTCCTCTCCAACCTCAATAGAAGAATACAATGGGTAATTTCCAATAAAAGATTTTGCAGACGTAGGCATTTTGATATCTACTCTTTTATCAGGCTGGTAGAACTTTAGTTTTTTATCAGAGAATCTTTTATTCAATTCTGTTCGGATGAGGAGCAGTTTTTCATAGCAATCTCTGATTTTTACACTGGCTTCTCCAGGTGGGAGTTGCATTTCCTCTTTGATGTACACTTTTCCATTTCGAACTCTATAGAAGTTTAGACCACCATTTGTCAAAATCATACGTTCTTTTAGGTAGTTGTACCATTTGATTAATTGAAGAAACTGTAGCTTCCTCTAAATTAGGCAGTTCCTTTTCTTCTAAAAATAGTTCGAAGTGTGGTCGATCCTCGATTTCTCCGATAACCGCTTCATCAAATTAACTTCCTTTTGGAGTCCGATGATTAGTAACAAAATGTTTTTATTCACTCGAAAGTGATCAGCAAGCGGTTGTAAGCCATGAGTCGAAATGTAATCTCGGACAAGAGAAACGAATTTATTTTTAAATTCTGAGTCATTTAATTTAGATTTAACATTCCCGTTTATTTCTTCAAACAGTTTTTGATTTTTTCATATTCTGTAGATCCAGTCAGTTCTTTTACTAAAAACTCTAACCAACAAATTTGGTTCTTTAGGAGTAATTCCGTGTTCTGATGCTAATTCTATAATAAGTTCTTATTCAGAATAGAGTCGGTTTGAAGTTTTCTCCTCCATAACAACATCAGCCAACATAGGGATATCTTCTGTTGGCAATGCTAGAGGCTGTTCAATAAACTTTTGAAATTCCATTCTAAAGCTTATCTTCTGTTAACACTTTAATTTTTTGTTAACTGAGACTTAATAGTTTCAGCTACTTCTTTGCTCATTGCGATTTTGGAATATAAGCTTCAACGCCCAGTTCATAGTAACTAGTCAAATAATGTAAAATTCTGTCAAAAAAACACTTCAGTCAAGGTCAAAACTTTCCCGTTCAGCAAATGTTTTATAAAAAGTGGCGTTCGCATTTTTCAAGTCTCACCCCATAAAGCTCTACCAACGCTTCTGCTGTATCTTTAGTAATAGGAGAAAATGGCTCTAGTAAAATTCCTTTTTCTAAACACATTTTTGTATAAAGAAGAGAGTTAGCTTTATCTTCTTCAGTGTGGATAGATTTTATATATTTTGCGCTTAATTGTTGTTTCATCACATTACCTTCCGTTCTTTATTTGACCACGTTTATGTGAAGCCTCACCACCCAAACTTCGTTTGGATGGCGCTTCTGTCATCAGGTTCTGCGATTTCAGCTTCGTCCTGATGATAGACTTCCTTCTCTCTCCATACAGCCTAAGCCTGAGTTTTTGCTGCTAAAGCAACAAATTCACTTCTTAGGTTAATGAGGTGAGACAAGGTGCAGGTGCTCCTCTTAGCTACTTGAGGAACTTTTGCCTCAAGTGCTAACCGTTGCGTTACCGTAACGGTTTTTAATAAGTGCCGAATGAAATACCTGGCACCAATGTTATAAGATGCGTTTAAGTCCGCATTATAGATTTTGCCACTTACAAACTGCATGAGTGCGTAAGGTGTTTCTGGTGTAATCTCACGTCCACGTTTGGACCAACCAGAACCGTCAAAGGCTAATCGACTAGTATACCGTGCGTTGACTCGTGCAACACGGAGGCCGTATTGATGGGCCTTATGAGATAACACCTTATAAATGCGTTTGTATCGCCAGAAATGAGCGCGTTTAACAATGTTCTTTCCCTTAAAATCTAAATGCTCAAGTACAAAAACATCTGCACCATGCGCATTCCCAAAGTCAAGGATAGTCTTAACGGTCTTATCGGCAATATCTTGACTGATCCCAGCCACCTTACGCCAGAGCGTTTTATTATGACGAGAACCACATTTTTGATTGCGTTTGATACGCCCTAGTTGTGTATGGAGTCGGTCGTGCTCTTCGCTAAACGAAATGAACTTTCGTGCGTAAACCGTACCCGTCTTGATCCATAATCGAACAAGTAGCGTCCGTTCCCAAACCCAAATCTATAGCGCAGATTTTACGAATAGACTCTTCTGGTATTAAAGGAACATTTTCTTCATAAGAAAAGGTTGCGTAAAACCTACGTCCTTTCTTCTGAATGATAGGAACGTTTTGTTTCTTACCAGTCAGGTAATTTTGGTAATAAGTGCAATCAGAAGTTTTTAATCGATACACTTCGTATACCCAGTCGCCATTTTTAAACACCTTGAGTTCGATGGTTTGACGAACAGGGTCAAAATTTCTAAATAAATTCCCCTTGTAATAGGCAGGATAGGCGTAATGGGTTAAACTCAGTTGTGGAATTTGTCCTTTTGGATTTTGTTTCCAATTTGCAAGATTACTACGATAAGAGGAAACAATGCCAAGAGCTTTTGCGATAGCACTTCGTCTAAGATAGGTTGGAAACTTGGGAAACTTCTTATCAAAATCGAACAAGGCTTGATTAGTCTTCGTGTTATGAACCCAATTCTCAATGCAGTTGTACTTTTGTTTTGTAAATGTGTATTCACTCAATGTTTCCCAACCATCATTGATAATTGGAATGAGTGTTCGCAAAGCTTCACGATAAAGCATGATAGACTCTTCTAAAACTTTTAAATCTCCTGTTAATTTCATTCCATAAGAGCTTGTAATCCGCATCTTGACACCTCCTTTCTTTTGTAATCTAAAATATCATTTATACACCTAGTTGCCTCGCTTACTCCACCCAAGCCTTGCTTGGATGGGGAATCTGCTGGTTTTATTCAAAAACAAAAGCCCAAGAATAAATTTTATCCCAGGGCTTTCGACAAAAGAATCAACTCTTTAAAAAGTAAATTAGCGAGATGTAATAATATTGCTTTTTGATCTCAAGAAGAGGAACACCTTTATGCTATTACTTAATAAAAGAAAAGAGTAAAGTAAAAATTGTATACCTAATAATATCATAATCTAGATAACTTATCAATATCCCTGTTACTTTTTGCTTTCTTTAGAGAGTATATAATTCTTTGATGCTGTTGTGCAAAAAGCTTTTTCAATAAGTTCTCGTTCTAGTTTTTCTGTCGATGTTTAGTTAGGATCTGATAGAAAAATTTGATATTCAGGGCTTTTATACTCTCCAGTTTCAAAAAGCTTACAACTGAGGAGAAAACCTTTGAGATTAATATCATTTCTCGTATAGATTGTCCCGTTTTCTTCAGTGTCTACTATCACTCAAATTTACTCTCAGTTTGCCTCTATTCGTCATCATAGACTTCGTACTTTTTGTTGGAATAGTTCAGCTTGAAGCAACATAAGGGACTGACAAAAATGCGCTCATACGGAACTTCATTTAAGCCATAGGTGGTATCTTCTACTTCCTCAAAGCTATATTCCCTGGTTGTCCCTGGTCCCCAATTCCAGCCGCAATAATAGCTCCGATTTGCGCCATGGTAAGTGGTTCATCCGAACCATCGGTGCGATAAAAAGTTGCATGAGCGTATTCGAGCCTCATATAGCTTTTCCAGGTGAATATGAGCGTATGGTGTTTCACACCGTCAAATGTATATAGTGTTGACATTCTTATTTCCCTATTTTTGTTTTTACAATATTTTTGTATTTTTCTTTTTCGTTAGAAACTTTGAAAAGCATTTATATTTAATTAGGTTATCTCTGATAGCATTGATTGCTAAACCAAAATCATGAGAGAATACCACTTCATAAATATTTTTCAATAGGACTCGTTTTTAGCTTCAATATTTAAAACTGTCGAAACTAACTTTCCTTTCTTTTTGAATCTGAATCAGGTCATTTGCACTGACTAACAATAAGACTTAAATCCCTTTGTTTATTTACCCTGCCCTTCTAATTCAGAGAACTTTGTGTTTTATTTTCAATCAATAAATGCAAAGCAATAAAATAAAAATAAGTCGATTTTATCATTTGCTTTTATTTCAATAGTTCCATTTGTCATTTTTCCTCAATATTCTTAATTACTTAGATTTTTCTTTATATATTATACAATAATTAATAAACTAAATCAAATAAAATATATACTATCTTAAGCTGTTTCCTTATTTTTGTTCCTTATCAATCCATTTCTGAACCTTTAAGGCTTTATTAAGCGTCATACTCGTAATATCTCGTTTAGAGCGCCTGAACAAAGAACGCTCCATGGGAGCAATGTTCTTCTTTATGAAGTTCTCCTGTCTTAATCTCAGGGTCTTCAATACACTTTTTAATCTTTTCTAGATCCAAGACTCCAAACTTTTCTGAATTACCTTTAATAAACTCAGCCGTTCGTTCATTGCTTTTGTTTACCATTCCTTCAAGCCATTGTTGCCCCTTTTTAGAATCAATCCATTGTTGGATAAGCTTAAGCGTACTTAACTTAGTAGCAAAAAGCATCTCGACTACTTCTCATTCTCGATAACGTGGCACTACTAATCCCTACTTCATTCGCAAGTTGATTACCTCTAACGGAATAATCTTCTACTACAGCAAAAACATGATTTAAATTAATAACTTCTTTTCCTTTTCTAAAGTCTCCAAAATATCTTTTTCTACTTCTTTGAGTTCTGCAATCTAATTGATGTTTTGCTGCCTTAATTGTGTTGCTTAAAAGGCTTACTACAGTCATTGGTCCGACTCCGCCAGGAACAGGAGTGACAATGCCTGCAAAGTTATTTAGTTTCAGAGAATGAAAGGCAACATCTCCTACAATCTTTGAATTAATTCTATTGATGCCGACATCAATAACTAAATCCGCATTTTTTAATTCGTTATATTCAACCGTATTTGGTTGTCCAGTAGTGACAACAACAATATTGGAATTTAAACATAAACTCTTCAAAACATCTTTAGGTGTATTTCTATTGCAGACAGTTACAGTAGCTCCTTTATTAATCAATTCCAACGCTAACGGCTTTCCAACAATGTTACTTCTCCCAATAACTGTTACTTTAAGACCAGTCGGATCACCTAATGTTTGTTCTATGATATCCAAGATACCCAAAGGGGTGCAAGATACTAAGTGTTCTTGTCCAAGCACTCCTTTACCTAAATTTCTACCAGTAAAGCCATCAACATCTTTTTCCTCTGATATCAGATTGCTTAAATAAACAGCATCCAAATGTTCAGGAATAGGCAGTTGAAGTATAATTCCATTTCACAGACTCATCAGCATTTAGTTTTTGATTTGTTCTGATACTGCTTCAGTTGAAATGTTTTTTTGTAAATTAATATGTAATAGAGCTACCCCGACTTCCTCAGTCGCCTTTTTCTTACTTCTTATATAGATTTCACTCAGTCGCGTCGTCTCCCTATGCTTAAAACTGTTAATTGAGGTTTTTATATTAAGACATTTAATCTCTTTCTTTAATTCCTCTTTGATCTGCGAGGCGCGTGCCTTTCCGTTAAAAATTTTCATCTTTATGCTACCTTTTATTTCTTATTTTTCTTGTCATGGTAAATAAAGAAATGAGGGATGCAATAAAAACAGCTCCAAAAATTACAATCATCACTTCATTATTTTTTAAAAATTTAGTGAAGAAAAAGACTAATCCTGAAAAAAGAAAAAGTTACTAAAAAGTTACAACTAATATAGCAATAGCTACTCCTTTAGTTATCCCTTTATCTTCCTTGTTTTTCTATTATTATTCATTTTGCAATTCCTTTTCTAAAAATATATTTTACGAAAAATTATATCATTAATGAAACTAAAAGTCAAAATGATGGAGAAGGATAAAATCCTTCTTTTTGATTATAATTATAAAAATAAAATCATAGTTCCAAGACCTACACACATGAAAAACTAACGCCACTAAAAAGTAAGTTAACGCTTTATCGAAATTCTTTTTCTTTTTGCTTTTTGTGATAAATAAACAAACAAAATTACAACATAAATATAATGAACGAAAATGATAAGGAAAGAGTATTTTTCTTTTAATCCACATTAAATAATTCATCTTCTTCAACACTTTTCTTTTTACTTTTAGATTTAGAAATCCGTAAGTGTCCCACACCTAGTAGTTTTGCATACTTTTTAACAATTTCCTTGTCCATTTGACTATATGAGTCTTTTGGAGAATAATGGCATCTTTATCAATCCCAATTTTATATTCAAATGGCAATGAAGTCCTTTGTTTCATTATTTCAGCAGCATTATATAATGTGTAAGAAGAACCTTCTATTAAATCATTAGAAAACTCATCAATGAATTTATTCAGATGAATGTCTCTATCTTTGTCAACATAGAATCCAAGACCTTTAATAACTGAAATTACATCATTTTTGTCCTTTTGTTGCTTCTTCTGAATTAGAATGAATTGATACACAAAAAGGATACTCTGTCTTTGAATCTACAGATAAAACCAGACTCGACAATACTAGTTTTATCAAATAAAATATCTAATATAACGAGACTTTCGTCTTTTAATCTTGAGAAGGCTAAAGCAAAGAAGATTTGAATATCTACTTCTTCAAATTTAAAGTCAATTTTAATTAAAGAGCTTTCTTTTTCTCTGCATGAACTAGTTCTTCAATCGAATACTTTGTTTTCGCATTTACAGCGCTAAACAACATTAATTGCTCAATAAAATCTTCTAAACTAGAATACATTCTTTCTTTTTAGTATTAGTTCAGACGATATTTTTTTAAGTCTTTATAAACTTCAGTAGCTAGTTCTATTGGACTTTTTCGGGAGCTCCCAATTCCTCAAGTTCAAATAAAGACAATAACTCTTCTTTACTTGTGTTGGGAAGAGCTTGAGAAAATGCAATCAATGTCTTCTCATTTGGGATCAATTTATAGCCTTTTTTTCATAAGTCTACTTAAATGTTCTGGAGCAATTCCCACTTCTAGGGCAAAAAGCTCTTCTTGTCCGATCTCCTATCCCCTCATTAATAATTTCTTGCAGTAAAAGCAACTTTCTCTTCATTTGTTTTCATTTTTTGCATTCCTTTTTAAAAACTTGATAATATCAATTATACCACTTTGACGTATTTTTCTAACAAAAAGAGCTATTAAAAAGCTCTTTTTGCTATTTTTATCAACTATTGTTTTTCAGTCAATTTTAGGTATAGTCCTTTGGCAAAATTATCTACTTTTACTTTTATTTTTGATATAACCAAAGCTCAATCCTGCTACAACAATAATAAAGATGACTAAGTTAACAAGTAATGCTGGCAAACTAAAAATAGAGGCTCCTTCGCTATTGAACAAATGATAAGCTCCATCGACTTTTTTCAAGCCGTTATAAATAGAACCATCTTCTTTAAAAATAGTATTTTTTCCCGTCTGCACTTAACCAACCAGTTGCCATTTCAAACGTATCTTTTTTATAAAAACGACGTTCTTTGCCTTTACCTTGCCAACCGCTTAAAGCTTTCCCTTCGCTGTCAAAGAAATAGAAATGTTTTCCAATTTTTGTTTTTCCAGTGTATACAGTTCCGTCTTCTTTATAATAATATTTGTCTCCCATCAACATCAACCCAGCCTAATTTTAACTGACCTTTTTTTGTAAAGAAATAAACTTTACCGTCAATTTCTTTTTTTCCAACAGCAGCTTCTCCTGTTTCCGTGTCAAAATAGAATTTACCATCGTCTGTTTTAACCCAACCAGTTGACATTGACCCATCATCTTTGAAATGGTAATACTTCCCGTTGATTTCTTTCAAACCTCGTACCATTTTGCCACCATCGCCAAAATAATACTTGCTCCCGTTCTCCTCATACCAGCCTACTCTGGCAGATCCATCTTCATTAAACCAATATAAGTCATTTTTAATAGCTACAATTCCTTTTGCTACGCTACCATCTTCAGTAAAGTAATAATCGGTAGTTCCTAATGTCCACCAGCCTGTCAGGGCATAACCATCGTTGTCAATATAATATTTTTTACCATTTAGCTCTTGCCACTTATCTTTCATTTGGTGGCCATTGTTATCAAATAACATCAGGTGTTCTTTATCTACCTTTGCGGTTCCACCTTTTGCCATAATACCAACTTCATTGAAAAATGATGTATAACCTTCAAACTCATGAAGTCCTTTAACATAATGCCCATCTTTGTCGAAGAAATAAGTAGCGCCATCAATATCCTTTAAAGTGCTTTTTACAACGTTTCCATTTTCATCATAATAAACCCTTTCTCCAGCTTTATCTCTACCCCACGTATTCTGACCACTTTCAGTATAGTCTTTCGAATTAGCTTCTTGCGCTCTCAGTTCGGCATCACTAGGCATTCCAATGCTCTTTAATATAAAATCAAAAAGACGTTGGCTTGTTGCTCCGTCATAATAATAACCATTTGACAAGGTTGTGAAGGAAGGGATAAGCATTCCATAACTATCAATATAACTGATCTTATCGTTCAAAGAAGCTTTTAATTTTTCATTCCATTGAACAATTTTATTATTGATTTTTACTCCATATTTTCGTTTTCATCTACAGGGTCAATGCTTTTTTTACATATAGTCTATATTTTTCCCGTGGTCCTTAGCAAACTTATTAAAATATTCTGTATAGCTAGCAACCTTGCTAAGGCTAGACACCCTCACTAAGCCCCTACAGAGAAAATAATTGCATCACCTTGTTTTGCTGCTTTTAAAAGTTCTTTTTCATGTCCCTTAACCCAAGTCAGTCCTTTTTCTTTTTTCATACAGATAAGAAAAAAGCGTTGACTATCTTTGGTGAGGGCGGAAAGTCCTTCTAAAGTATCGTCCCCAATGAAGACAGCCTTTTTGAGGTGAGTCTGCAAATACTGAAGAAATATTGCTACCGAACAATGGAAGTAATAATAAAAGTAGACTCATACATACGATGATTAGTTTGTTCTTTTTTGTTTTATTTTTCACGCTCTCTTCTCCTCTTCATTTTTTACTAACGAAACTAAAATATTGTATTCTTTCTCGTCAAAAACTAAATTAATCACAGTTGGATATTCAAATAACAGCATATTTGTTTGTCCAACAGCATCCAAAAATACGCTCTCGTTCTTGAATTGTTTTTATCTTCTAAGATGTGTTTTGGATACTCTTTTGCTCCAACTTTCATCTTTCTAAGATGCTTTAAGACTTTTCTTCGTTCGTCTGTGTCGGCAATCATATAACGCCCCCACATCCAATTTTCTAAGCGAAGATCCTCAGATATAACTAATTGCGAAATGACATCTTCTTCTCGTTCTATCGCAAAATAGCAAACTCTACATAAAACAAATTTTTTTCTTCAGGGGTCAATTGCTCTACTTCTTCAGAATACAATTTTTCTTAGAAGAGATAAAATAATTTTTCACTCTTTTCTTTGTCCGTTCGTATTCTTGAGGAACATAATCTCCTTCTCATTTGCTTTTCTTTTGCCATTTGCTAAGCAGAGTATCTTTTTATTTACTTCTTCTGTTAAATAACCAATAAATACAACACATTTCTTTAAAACTTCGTTAACATGATTTGATAAAATTTCCTTTACTTGTGGAGATTTTTATGTATTTTGAGTAAAGCCTTTTTACTTCTAACATGTATTACTACTTTCTAAATAGAGTTCTTATTTTTATTATGCCATATATTCTGTCAAAAAAACGCTATTTTCTTACTAAAAAAAGCCTCACTTTTTCGTGAGAGCTTTCTTTTTTTATTTTTTTAACAGACTCTAATAAGCGTGCAGTCCTATCATTTTCAATAACCATCTTACGGTTGTCTTTTTGTTACTTCTTTCCATAGTTTTAATAAATCCATTTTATTTTTCCTCTTTTTATCTTTTCTTGTATAGAATTATAACATAAAAACAACAAATGTCAACTTAATTATTAACATAATCAATTTGTTGAGATAATTTTGTTCTTTTTGCCTTCTAACTTCTTTTTAGCTTTTTAACTCTTTTTCAAGTTTCGGGAACAGCTCATTAAATTGTTGAAAACGATAATATAGATTATTAGCATCTTCACCTAAAGAATCATGAAGCCAATCTAGCAGGGGAAGAATATTTATCTTTTATAAGCATGATAAAGTTTACCCTCTTTTTAGAAACTTGACAGCTTCTGCTCTATTTCCAAAAGCATCATAAAGATCTTCGATTGTAGAGGCAGGGAATGTTTTTCCGTTATAAAGTAATGCAAAATCAAATTTAACTTATCACTTCCTTCCTGCCCCTCAAATACGCCTTTTTTGGAAAGTGCTTAATTTCATTTTTCATCATTTGACGATAAAGATTTAAAAACACGCTCGTTTGGATTATATTTTACCTGTGCAGGAAAAAGCTTTGTAAATATACCACCAGTAATCGACTTTTGGTTTTAAGTCTTTCGGGAATTCAATATGCTTACAAACTTGCTCTAGTTTTAGAGCTTTTTAACGTTTTTCATTAAAAATAATAAAAAGCTTCATCGGGAGTCCATCCTAAAATCCCAGTTATCGCATATCTAATGATCGCCAACGCATCTTTCTCTTTTTGAAAGCTTAGCATCCCTTAGCATGTCGATCTCATCAACAGTTCCTTTTTTTATATTAACTTTTTTTCCACAAAAGATGGCGATTTTAATTGAAAATCTTTTTTCCGATTAAAAATCTTCGTATCTTCTTAACGCTACTTCTTCAGTCATTTTTTTATCTCACTTTTTGTTTTTTTCTATTGTTATTTTATCTAAAAAAATCTTTTTCAATTTTTTAAAAATCCTTTTTTATTTTTCATCAAAAATATGGCATACTATTATTATAAATAATTGATTAGCTAGAGTCACAAGACGATGGCTTGAATTATTTAAATAAAAAAATATTTAAGTCATTTAAGGAGGAAACATAAAATGACAAACTTTTCAAATAACGCAATTATCGCTGGTAACTTGGTTGCCGATGCTCGTGTGGTCAATACGAAGGCCACATTGAAGGATGGCTCTCCATTCCAAATTTTGGAAGCTACTTTAGCTATTAATGGAAGCCGAAAAAGATGCTCAACCATCTTTTGTTACAATTCAATTGGTTGGTTATACAGCTAAACGTGTAATCGACGCTGGGAAGCATCTAAAAGGTTCTTCTCTTGGCGTTGTTGGTGTTCTTGTTGATGACAAGTATACTGATGAGTCAGGTAAAGTTCATTCTCGGATTAAAGTTCGAGGTGAAGACGTGATGTTTGGAGACAAATTTGCTTCAAACTTCAATTCGGTTACGTTGTATGCTCACGTAGCTTCGGATCCAACTAAAGGTTCAAAAGGTGAAGTCGAATTCTCACGTATGAGCGTTGGAAACTCTGTTTACAATGCTCAGAAAAAAGAACGTGAAAGTTCATTCTTCCATCTTGTAGCTTTTGGCAGCCGCGGACAATTCATGGCTGATTATTTCCATAAAGGAGATGCTGTCATGGTCCAAGGGCGCTTGCATACAAGTAAAACCGAAGGGCAAAATCCTGATGGTTCTACTGTATCATACTACAATACAAGTATCGTAGTTAGCGATATCACTTTTGCTCAACGTAAAAGTGTCAAAGACGAAGCATCTGTATCTGCAGGTACGGATTTTGCCAGATGAACCAGAACAAGGTGTTGACTATAGCACTCCTAATTTTTGGTGCTGGTGCTTCACAATCAACAAGTGCAGGTTTTATGCCTGGCGTTGATATGGATGAAATTGACTTGGAACTTCCGTTCTAATCTTTTTCAAAAAACATAAAAGAAAAAGAAAGACTGCTCATTCGTGGGTAGTCTTTTTTATTGACAAAATAGCGGTAATGCGATATAATTAAATATGAAATAACGGTATAGCGATACCAACTATATTAAAATTAACAGGAGTTTAAATGAGTAAATACAAAAATCACTTAAAAAGAGATAATCTAAAAAAATTAAAGACTGCCATTTGAGAAATTTAAAAGTTTTTCTACAGATGAAATTAATAGCTGGTTTTTTAAAAAGCAAAAAGAAAACAACTATTTACTTAAAGGAATTGATAAAGTTGTCTCAATATTAAAGAATTTTTAAAGAAAAACAGTATTTATCTTCGGGGATTATGATGCTGATGGCATTACAGGTTCTGCAATTTACGTTCGAGGATTAAAATTTGCTGGCTTTAAAGATGTGCATTATATGATCCCTAAAAGGATAGAAGGATTCGGATTTAATAAAGAGAATGATTGATGATGTTATAGAATATTTAAAATCAATTAATTCGTCCCCTGCAGATTGCGCCATTTTAACGGTTGATAACGGTACTGCAGCTGTTTCTCTCGTAACATACGCTAAAGAGAAAGGTTTTACTCTGTTAATTACAGACCACCACGAACCTTATGAAGAAAAATGGTAAAGTTGTTTTGCCAGAATCAGATGTAACTATTAATGCGAATGCTATTCCGAATTCTGCAACCTTTAATGGTTGTTGTGGAGCTGGAGTTGCCTTTAAAGTAATGTCTCATTTGCTTGAAAATAAAAACCAGATTGCTCTTTTACGCCCACTTGCAATGGTTGGAACTTTCTGTGATGTGATGGATCTTGTAGAAGAAAATTACGTCATTGCTTATTATGGATTAAAAACTTTAAATGAGCACTTGGACTATAACATTCCCGCTTTTAAAGCTATGTCTAAAGTATTAGGGATTGCTCATTGGGATGGAGGCTCTATCGGTTTTAAATTTGGGCCATGTATCAATGCATTAGAGCGTTTAGAAGATGGAGCGAGCAAAACTTGGAGTTCAACTATTAACGTCAAATGATTATGATGAATGCCTAGAACTATCTCGTTTGCTAGTTGAATACAATGAAAAACGTAAAATTGAATCTGAGGAAGGCTGGAAATTAGTTGAAGAAGAAATTCAAAAAATGCCCGAAGGTCCAGGCTACCCTATAGTTTTGTATGTGCCAGGCATTAAACCTGGGATTGTTGGTATTTTAGCAGGGAAACTTCAAGAAAAATATAAAGCCCCAGCAGGGGTATTTAGTGATGGACTAGAAGGTACTGTAAAAGGTTCTTTCCGCTCTCCTGAAGGATTCAATATTAAAGAACATTTAGATATGGTTCAAAGGTTATTTTGAACATGTCGGAGGCCATGCAGGAGCTGCAGGCGCAAGCATCCAAAAATGCAAGTTTAATGCAATGGTAAAAGCTTTACAAGAAACTGTGCCACATATTGAAACTGTTGAAGAAGATACTAACTATTATTACGATATTGAAATTACTAATCAGATGCTCCCACTAGCTATTGCAGAAAACGAAAAATTCCAACCATTAGGCAAAGGAATGAAGACTTGAAATTTAAAGTCACTGGTTTCAAACTTCTCCCTTATGACGGAAAAATATTATAAAGAAATTAGAAAAAAATGGAATTCAGTTTAAATCTGAAATCTCTGGTGCAGTTGGTTTTGATTTGGTCGAGTATGCTAAAAATAAACTCTCCTTGTTCCTTAACTCTTTATGGAAACATTGCTAATAACTACTGGGTTAAAAAGCAATAATGAAGTTGTTGTAACCCCTCAAGTAATTTTTTTGATGACTTTGAAATCGAAGAATCTACAGTGGTGAAAAGCTCTTTTTGCTCAAAGGTTAGAAAGTAAAGGCTAGTGCAAGAAAAATAAAAAGCATGGTGAAATTCATCATGTGCAAATAAAGCCACTTTTTCGATTTTTTTATGGCATACTAATAATATGTAAAAAAATAATAAAAGAAAGGCTTAACATGTTAAAAAAATAAGAAAAAAAATTCTCACTCGTAGTCTTTTTCAGTAGGAGTAACCTTACTTTCTTTATCTGGTTGTTCCTTATTTGATAGAAAAGCTTCGGTTTCAACCTCTGGCGTAAAAATTGAAACCAACGTTAACAATCTAGAAGATGGAGCTTATTACACTTACAACGGGAAAGAGTATGGGAAATTATATCTAGGAGACCGTTCTTTCAAAGAAACTACTTCAGGTTCTTTATCTACAAGTACAAAAGGAAATCCTGAAAGGGTTATTTGGTTGAAAAATGATGCCAACAACATCCCAGTTTTGCGAAGAGGTGGAAAAATTGTTTATCATTCTTCCTCTAAACTAGTTACTACTTTAAACGTAGAAAGATACTATGACTTAGGATACAGTATCAGGGATCGCTAAATTAAAACAAAATATGAAGACAGAACGATACAGTCTTGATATTAGAGATACGGCTTTAACTGTAGATCCAAATAGTGATGCAAAAAAACTACAAGATATTACAGCTAATGGACAAATTGTAATTGACAGCATTGGGGATACTCCTCTTCGTTCAGGGAATGTATCAACCTCTGGTACTGTTATCGGTCTAGAAAAGAACAAAACTTACGCAGTCAATGCCTACTTAGGAACTAACCTACATCGCAACAATATCAAAAGCCGACGTTCAAGTGTTAGCTTCTTCGGAAGGACATCACATTGATAAATTTGATTTTAGTGGAGATAAGACTGTTGAATTTAAATTCCCTAGTTACTACAACAGTGGATATTATTTAATCAACGGGTTTGGCTTAGTTCGTTATATTGCGGATGATAAAGTTAAAGACGATGATAAGATTGATATGAATGTGCCTAATGTTTACCCTAAAGAAGGTAAAGAAGGCGATGACGTATCTCAAAAGAATATCCAAGCGGAAGATTTAACATCTACTAAGATTAACATTGAATCTGATGGCGAACAAACAATTGTCATTTCTTATGGAGATTTAGACGATAAAGAAGAAAAAGTTTCAGCTCCTACAGCAAAACTTGTCTCTAACGATGGCGTTTCTACCTTCAAGAAAGAAAAAGGTAATACTCTTGTACTCAAGACAACTCTTGATAAAGGTGAATACGAAGTTCAAATTATTGGACTCCATGGAAGAACTTATTCTTATAGAGTAACTGGTGAAAACGGGAAATCCACTTCAAAACAAGATGACGTAGCGGGTTCCCCAGATACTGAAACATCAAAAGATACTTCTTCTGAAACACAGTCATCTAAATCAATGGCAGATCTTGTAAATGGTAATTAGGAAGGGGATTAAAACTTAATGACAGAAACAACAAAACCAAAAAAGAAACATGAAGCTGCGAAAGCCGTCATTCATAATTTAGGAGAATTAGAAGCTGCAGAAAAGTTATTTAGAAAATTTCCTGATAGTGAATTCGTACCCTATAGTATGAATCGAACTCTTGGAAGGAAGTTGTTGGAAAAGTTGTACCTGATAAATCAGGTGACAATGTACTTGCCGAAAAATTGGAAACATCCTTTGCTAGTAACACAAAGTAAACACGTTACAACTATCGGTGTAGAAGAACTTATTCGGCAAGCCAATAGTTTCTTAATCGAACAAGTGGAAAAAGGGCATAAGATGGATATTCTATCCATTACAGCTGGGGTCGATGGGAACCAGCTTTCCTTAACCACTCTTCTACGTCCTTACAACACACCTATTCGAATTAAAAATATTTACAAATTCTTAGGGGAAGATTCTTTAAGAAGAGAACCTACTTCTGACGAGAAAAAAAGTAAATTACTAGCTCCCTGAATCAGCATTTAGAAGAATCTCCAAAGAGGAGAAAGACGCTCATAAACAAATTGTCAAACTACAAGAAGTTACTTTTAAACAATGCTACTTCTGATAAACCGTTCTTGAATCAACTAGAATCTTACTCATTCTCAAAATTGACAGAAATGGATCCTCGGACAGAGCTTGAGTATGACTTGCGTACAAAAGATATGGATATTCAATTGAACACAAGTTACGACAATTTTATTGAGATCTTTCAAGAAGTTATGCAATACATCACTGTAACAAGCGTGATAATTACTACTCTGTTCTTAGAAATAAAGATGAAGAAAAGAGTTTCTTCTCAGTAGTTGATGCCCATATTAAAAAACACTACACTTCAACAAGACGTTTGCCTGAAGAAGATTTACCAGCTTTAATGGCAAAATTAAGAAGAGCTTTATTTGATTTATATATCGTACAGGATTTGATTGACGATCCAATGATTACTGACGTTAAGATCACTGATCCTAAATCAATTCGTGTACGTGTACACGGGAAAGCTTATCTTTCAAATATTACTTTTATTGATGCCGAAGACTACTTCCGATTTATTCAAGGAGTCGCTGTATCAAATAATATTGACTTGTCAGTACCAAGCCAAACTTTCACTGATGAAACTGATGATAACTATATTCTCCGTTTCTCACTAACAGCCCCTTATATTACTTCTACAGGTTATCCAATCATTCACATTCGTAAAATCCCTCGTAAGAAACCGATGAGTGAAGAATTAATGGCTGCTGGGATGTTTGATGAAAAGATTAAAAATTACCTTATTGACCAAAGTATTAACAAAGGGAAATCTATTGTTTTTGCAGGCCCTCCAGGTTCAGGGAAAACAACAGCATTAAACTGGTTCCTTGAAGACGGTTATGAATCTTCAGCAGAAATTCTAGTCATTCAGGAAAACGATGAATTGTTTAGCTACCGTAAAGGTGTTATGTTTGAACACGTCGTTTTAAACCCACAACGCGGAGAATTGCCATGTACTCTCGAAGACCTTGGGAAAATGGCCCTCGTTGCTGGGGCGAACGTATTCGTTATCGGGGAAGCAAAAGGTGGAGAAATTTCATCAGCAATCACTCTTTCAAACTCAGGATGTCGAACTGCTATTACTATCCACAGTCAGTCTTCTAAAGATACCATCGACAAAATGGCAGACTTGGCAATGCGTGGTACAGCAAACATTACTTATGATCAAGCGAAGCGTATGATTAAATCTTTCAAATTATTGTTTATATGGAAGATTATCAAGTAAAAAGAAATTTCTGAAATTATCGGATACGACGAAGATAAAAAGATATGATTTATCGTTCGATCTATGAAGCACCAGCTAAACAAAAATAACACACCTAAAAAAATTAGGTGTGTTTTCTTTATAATTACAATTTGGAATTGATAGCTTCAAGCACTTTATCATCCATGCGAAGAGTTTAACTAACACTTCTTCTCCAGGATTTGCCACCGAAAGTGATTTGCTTTCTTCAATGATGATATCGCATAACGCAACTCCTCTATCAAATCCCAAAAGTTTCATTTCAATACTATTCAAGCACACTGCATCGTGGGTTGGAAGTTTGGAAACAAATAGCATTATTAATTCCCTTCAAATATGAAAGGTTTTGAATGATTTGTTGGACCAAAGCCAATTCCTACGGTATATACCCCGACACTAGGTCCCTTCCGAAATTATATTTCCGATCAAAGAGCAAATCTCCCGACACCATTCATCATCTTTAGTCCACAAAGGGGTGCGTAATTCATCTAAGCAAATAACAAGGTCACCTTTTTTATCTGCCTTATCTGAAGTTTGTTTTCGTTCTTCAATTTCACTATTAACTTCTTTGAGAACCTTAATAATTTCATCTTTTTTCTCAACTCCTAGATCTAGGTTGTCGCTAACAGCTTTATGTAAATACAAAGGATTTAGAAAAGCATATTCTGATTCGTATCCTCCAATCACCACAAATTTAATTTCTTCAGGTGACTTATAAAGCATCAGTGAACTCAACATCTGTTTAACAAAATTTGTCTTTCCACTTCCTGCACAACCAAATACTCCAAGCGTTCCATAATGTCTTAAGTCTCTTGTCAAAACTTCACCTTTATCATCAACCCCTAATACAAATTCGAGTTTGTTTTTATCTTTCAAGGAGTTCATAAATTCAGCAAATACTTCTAGTTCAACAGGAAATACCCCGTCTTCTCTTATGCCTTCTAAGGAGTTTAACAGAATACAAATCCGAACTTTTTCGTTATCATCTTTCTCCACCGAATAAACACTATGCCTCAAAAACATTACTTTCAATATCTTTTTGAATTTTTCTAATGTTTAATTCTCCAAATTTCATAGAAAACGTCATGTCAATAATAACCATTCCATTCGCAATGAGCTACTTCTTCAACAAAAGTTACATTGAGGACTTGAATGTAACAAGATATTTGTTCTCTTGCTAATGTAATCGTCGATTTTTAGCACAATAGATTTAACAATTTCTTGATTATGTTTTTTTATTTTTCTTCAATTTCTTTTGGAGTTAATTTTGTGAGATTGTTTAAATAGTAGTTGGTAAGTTTTTTAGACGGAAAAGCTTCATTCTCTTTATTAGACTTCTTATAAAAGTCTTTGTTCAGGTATTTACCTCGAAAGTCTCCCTTGAACAGCTATTGCTTCCCACCAGCCCCTTTACCGTCTTTTACATCTTCTGCTCTTTTCCTATAAGTTAATTCCAACTCCAATTTTTCTAGCTCTTCAAAACTATATTTGTTAAAATCAACTCTATCAAAAAGTATTATCTCCGAGTTCCGTTTGCAACTTTCTAATTTTATTTTTTCAAGTTCAATTCTTAGATAATACGACAACTTTTTAGATAATTCTATTGAAAACATATCTTTCTCCTTTTTACTTTTTAATACTATATTTATAAGACAGAACCAACGTAATTCTCCCAATAGGATCAAAACCTAGTAGTGTTGCTAACCCAAAACAACCATATAAAATTTCTGAAATAACTCTTTTTGTTTAAGAAAGTTATTTTCTTGAAAGTTTGTTTTAGGAGATTTACCCGTTCTTTTAGTTGATTCATGAAAGCCACCCGTTAGTCTTTGCATACCCCCACATAAAGTAAAGCCCCAATGCAATAAGTCCCCATAGAAGGTATTTTTTTGCTTTTCTATTAAGAGTTTTCATTAAAAAAGTCGCCCAAAAAGAAACAAATAACCAACCATATGGAAGCGAGGTAAATAAACTTTTTACGGTGTCAATTGAGCTTTGCGGAACCCAACTTAGTGGCCCTTCTGTGATCTCATGTAATTCGTTGATTCCTCCAACGTTTGCTTGCAACCAACCAAATACTCCAGTATTGTATAGAATCAAAGCTGTTTGCTCAGGGTTTTTGGCATATCTTTTTACTTTTTAATATAATTTGTCATTTTTCTCCTATGAGGTTAAACCTAATAATTTCATTTCTTGCAATTCTTGGTTCTTAATTGTAAATAGTCTACTGATTGCATCATATGAGCGCTTCATTCGAGAAGCATGCCCTTTTAAAACATTTTCTCTCATCTGCATCAAGTTAGAGTTATCTTTATCGCCTGCAATTTTAAATTTACGTTTATATAAATCAGCTCTATCTGCAATTTCAGACAAATACGTTTCGTATTGCATAGCTTTTGATAATTCAGTGGCAGCTTGAACTTGATTTTCCGAAGTTATTTGATCAGGAATATGGACTTTCATTCTTGCCGTGAGCAAATCCAACAAGTCCAACGGTTCTAATTCAAGCAATTCACTTTTTAGTATATCGCTTATTAAGGTCAATTGTCATCTCTTTCCCCTTATTTAAATTTAATTAGTGGTTTCATCAACAAGAGTGATAATTTCATTTATATCTTGGATATCAAACACATTCGCCAATTTTTCAAGCGTCGAAAAAAACGAATGCCTTTTTTATCATTCTTCAATAGATCACTCAAAGTGTTTTTCTCTAATTCCAGCTTTTGACGCAATTTCTTTTTGTGTCATATTGCTACTAGAAATTAATTCTTTTTAATTTAAAAATCAACAATTTTGGCCATTTTTTCCTCAATCTTACATAGTGTAAACTAGACCCTTCAATTTTTGGCAAACGGTCTTGTAGTCGTTATTTGCTACTACATATATTCTCTCACTATTCCCGTTAGGTAAAAATCTTGTAATTCTTAGCCACGCAATTTCTCCTGCATTAATATCTTTAACGCTAAACGGGCTATTTAAATAACCACTACATGGAGATGAAATCGTAACATCTTCATCGTTATCATACACAATTAATCTTACAAGTTCATTTCCGACATCTTGCCAAACTTCGGTGTCGTATAATGTGTTCCTAGTGTATTTGTAGTTACCTATTTTTGCTTGATAAGGGTTTCCTGCGTTGTGTTCATATGCCTTGTCGTCCCAGTCATCACCATCAACATTTCTAGCGTCAAAAGGTGTGAAATATAAGACGTGTACCCTATCAAATGATTTTACAAAACACAGTTTATATTTTTCTATTTCCATTCTGTATTTGTATTCAGATCCTTCCTCTTTTCATAATGAAAAGTTTTTTAATAACGATATCGAAATCGAATTTAATAGTATTATCAAATTCGATGATGGATAATTATATTTATAATTATATCGCATTACCGTTATTTTGTCAATATTAAAACCATGACAAAATGAGTTGATATTTCTAGGTTTGTCTGTCTTTGTTCAATAATTAGTAAAAAAATGTTATAATATAATTACCACGTAAAAAGAAAAGGAAATGAAATAATGGCGACTTATGTTTTATCTGATATACATGGACATTTAGATTATTTTGAAGATATTTTTAAGGCAAATAGAATTTTTCTCAGAAAGACGTTCTTTATATTATTGGAGATGGGATCGATAGAGGGGCCTAATCCAATAGGTGTATTAAAGAGAATTAAAGAGATCCCTAACGCTCATTTTCTTCTAGGGAATCATGAGCACATGATGATTCAAGCTCTAGTTGAAAATGATAAATCAATGATGGCAAACTGGCTGCGTAATGGTGGAGATATCACTTTAGAACAATTTCAGCTTCTTCCTGAAAACGAACAAAAAATCTTATTAGATTGGTTGCAAACCAGATTAATTGCAATCCCTAACTTGTTCGTTAATGGAAAACAGTATTTCTTAGCACATGCTTCTCACCCTTTGTTCTACCTTGAAGAACCTTTATCTTATAAAAAAGCTTGTGATTTTGATAGACATCAAATTCTTTGGAGCCGAGATTACGGTTTAGTTTTTAAAGATGAATTAGCAAGTCGCTATCACAGACTTTATAACAAATATAAAAAAACAACCCTTCTCTTCGGACACCCCGTCTATAAGACAAACTATGCTAAAACGAACAGAGAGTGGGCAACCGTTGATTTCAAGGACGGGAAGTGGGCACTAATCAACTTGGATTGTGGTTGCGCTAGAGGATTGCCTCTAGGGTGTCTGAGATTAGACGATGGGAAAGAGTTTGCCTTCTTTACCCAAAGGAACTAAAATATCAAAAATTAATCGATAAACAAAAGAAAGACTATTTTTGTTTAGTCTTTTTATTTTTTATTACTGCGCTTCATATATACGTAAAAGCGCAAAAGTGTTTTACTTTTCATCAAAATATGGCATACTATAAGTATAAAAAGAAAGAGGTTACTATATGTCAGAACCTATGAAAGTTAGTTTGCAACAGCTCTGCTAAAGGAAGCACCGTACATAATTCTAGAAACTTTGATGTCGAGAAGGCAAAAAGAAAAAGAACACATTGATCTTTCTCGTTCACCTGAATCACTACTCAGCTATTTATCCAGAATTAAAAAATGACTTCACAGCCGTTGAGAAAAAATTCTATGCGGAAAACTTTAAACGCTGGCTCGAAATCAAAAAAGAAAGAGCAAAAAAACAACGTCACCCTGAACGAAAGAAAACAGCCGAACAATTGCGTACAGGTAAAGTAACAGCTCCAGAAGAAATTGTTTATCAAATTGGTGATTTCAAAAACGCTCCTTCTCCTAAAGAATTTAGAAAAATGGATGAACGAGATTCTAAAATACAATGCACAGTTAACCAAAGGTCATTGCAAGATCCTGGATGCTGCGATTCATAATGATGAGAATACACCACATGCTCACGTCAGACAAGTTTGGTTGTATAACGAATTAGATGACAATGGCGAACCATATCTCAGAATTGGGAAAAAAATAAAAGCTATGGAAGCTGCTGGTATTCCCTTTACCAAATCCTGACGCTCCTGCCGACAGACGCAACAACAGACTCGTAACTTATACTAGAATGATGCGAGAAAAAAAGCTGAAGAATTAGCAATTGAAATGGGATTTTGATATTAATGTCGAAAAAGTAAACGAAGACACTTGAGATAAAAGAAGACTACATCGAATATTCAAACAACAAAGAATTCTTGAAGGAAATGGAAGAAAGAGCTCGGATGGAAAAATACAACGAAAAAGTATTTAACGATGATGAACGATAAATGAAAAATTACCACTCAAAAATTGAGTGGTTTTTTATTCCCCTACCTAAAAACCCTCCCTTTATAGGCATTTTAAGCATTTTTAAATTTAATTTGCGCTTTTACGTATTGAGTTACGCAATAGCGCAGAAAAAGTATTTAAAAAGAATAAAAAGAGGAATAAAACAAAAGAAAAACAATTCTATTTTCTCTCTTTTCTCTTCTACCTTCCTCCACCTCCTCCTATCCAAGCAACCTAAACAGACTTCTGCCTCCTTACCCACAACGACAGAAAAAGAGAAAACAACAAAGAAAAAAACAAAGCCGAAGGGCGTGCAAAAGCTAGACGCACCAAGGGTTTACAAACACAAAACAAACTGCTTAATACAACAATAGAAAACTGGCGAAGCCTTTTCTCTATTCTCTTCCGCACCAAGGAAAAAGACCAATGAGAGCACCAAAAGAAATCCACAAGAAACCCAATGATACCAAGCGTTTTTAGCAATTAATGACAACTAAAAAAACAAGAAAAAACCACACCTACCGTAGCAATAACCTACTATCGTAGCAAATATACACTGCCGTAGCAGAAAACGACGTAGCGAGACCTCAACAACAGAAAAACAAAAGAAAATAATGGACAAAGGATGCGAATCTTCTCTCCATTCTGTGCGCGCTCCCCCCTCTCACCTAAGATATCCACAACCCCAGCAACACCAACGCTTCACGCGCCACTTATCCACAACCAACTTATCCACAACGCACCACAACCGCAAGTCCATAAAGCAATAAAAAGCACTAAAACAACAACGAAAAAACGCACTAACCACGCGCATTAGCAATAGAAAAGCAAATAAAAACAGAAGACAAGTCCATGTTTTAAGTATAGCTTGGACAGTTAAGAAGTCCATAAATGCTACTGAAGAACAATATAACAATAAGAGAAAAGAAACAGCGAAGCTTTCTCTCTCTTCTTTTGCGCCTTTTTGAGCGAAATGAAATGCTGACAAATTCAGTAATATCAAGGGTTTACGCTATCTATAAAAAAGAAAAATGGCGAAGCCTTCTCTCTTTTCTGAAGCGGCATTTCTTGCCACCTCCTACTTTATCACCAGCTCCTCACTGGATCAGCCTACCTACTCCACAACCACAATGGACTTTCACAAAATAAACATAAAACCATGGTACACAAAGTTTTTATAATAACAGAAGAGAAGTCCATAAAAAGCAAAAATGGATAACTTATTATATTTCCGTAAAATAATAAAAATGGAATACGTATACGAACCCCATAAAATTAAAAGTGGAAAAAGTAATAAGTACACCACAAAGTTTAAAAATGGAAAAATAAAGAGAATCATAAAATATAAAAATGGTTGCAGTATAACTATTCCTTATTTTTAAAAAAATAATGGTCTAGTTTTTAGTCTACCGTTATTTATTAAATTATGGATAAGCGTACCATGATATAGAAAAACACGGTATAGTATAGTACACCGTATAATAAGAAAACTATGGGAAAACTTTAGTTGTTGTTATTTTTATATTTTTTATGGATAGGTAAAGCCCATTTTTTATATTTGTTTATAGTTCTGCTAATGTCTTTGCTACTCCTTCACTTATCTTATATTTCGGTATCGGTATATGTGTTAAATTGGTAGCACTTATTATCCACGATGCTATCTATAATGCACGCGCCTCGTATCTCTTCTTCTTATCCGCTTGTCCATAGTTAATCTTTTGTGACTCATTCTCTTACTATTCATTTTGTAGTTAATCTAGCCCATAGTTTGCTTATTTTACTTATCCATTATTTTTATTTGTTAGTCCATTATTCTTTTTTCCATCTTTCAGCAAAATTAAATGTTCAGGTGCGCGTGATCACATCTTATGGTAATGTCTTTAGTTTTTTTCTCTGTGTTTATATAATTGCCTTTTGCTATATATATGTATCTAATCTACGAAGGGCATCTTTTTATTATTTACCTAGATTTACTCTCACTATCTATATACTCTTATTATTTTTATTTTGTTTTTCTTCTATTTGCTTTATATATCTTTCATCTATCTTTCTTTGTTTTTGTTTCTATATATTTCTCCTCTATATTTTATTTATATGTTTTCTTTATTCTTTGATTTTTCCTTTAAGGATTTTTACTTTGTCCTCCCCAAAATTTTTATTTTTGTTTTTACTTTTGGTTTACGTTTATGGATATAAGTTTGTACTTTTTGCCTCATACAAAAAAAGTTCGATTTTCGAACCTCTCTTTTCTTTATTTTATTTTTTTGAGGAGTTTAGATCTTTGCTGACAAAAATCTTCTGCTTCTCTAAGTTTTTGTTCTCTCTTTTCTATAGCTTGTTCCAAAGTCTTGGCGCGTGCCTTGAACCACTTCCCGCCTCTCTTAACAGCAACCACAAATCTCTCCTCTCTTTCGTCCCAATGGATGTTTCGCATTCCTAGCTCAAGAGATTCTCCAGATTGTTGAGTTGATGTATTTTTTTCATTTTCTTTTTCTTTACGCTCGCATTCTGGGCAAGAAGTGATCGCACCATTGACAATTTCGTTAATAGGTAGAATAACTTCTTTACCACAAGAACATCTACATAAATAGTTATCTTTTTCTTTTGCTGCCTTTAGATCATCAGCATGAGAAAGAATAGTGAGCTTGCCGATTGACTGACCAATGAGATAAGAATAATCTTTTCTTCTTACACTCTTTGTACAAAAGCCACACGTTTTTGTACGTCCATTAATAACATAAGGCAGGAGTGTTTTTGCTTCTCTTCCACACGAACAAATGCAAGTGGCAATTCGTTGTGAACCTAGTTTTGTCATTGGCTCTGAAATATCGAGAATGGTTAACTCCCCGAATTTTTCTCCAATTAGATTTGAGTAGTCTTTTTTAAGATTTTCACCCTTCAAAATGACCACATGATTTCGTTTTTCCGTATAAAATAAAATCTGCTCGTTTAGTAATTTCCTTTCCGCATGAGCAAAGGCATTTGAATTGACGAATAATCATGGCTTTTTTTCTCGTTTCTATAAATTCAAGAATCGTTAATTCTCCAAACTTCTCGCCAACAAACCTTGTGTAATTTTCCCTTGGACATTTCGAGAAGTGTCCGCATGATGTCACACTTCTTTTTATAACAGTATCTAACCGTAGGTTTACTATCCTTCCACATGAACAAAGACATTCACATCTTCGCACAAGTTTAGAATTTTCTTCCGATTCTGTGATGTTTAGAATTGTTAATTTCCCATAGATTTTACCAACATACTGAGAAGAGGTTTTTCTTCGGCTAGTTCTCAAGTGGCCGCATGATTTAGTGCCTCCGTTTAAAAGTCCAGATAATCGAGGTCTTGTTTTCTTTCCGCATGAACAAATACATTCACACCTCCAGATATAACCCCCTTTTGCTTTTTCGTTCTCTTCCTTTTTAACATCAAGAACTGTTAATTCTCCAAATGTCTTTCCAACGAATTCTCTATAGTCCTTTTTAGGCCCAATAGCTAAATGCCCACATGACTTTGTACTACCAAGAAGAACACTTTGTAGCCGTTTTTCAACTTTCCTTCCGCACGAACAAAGACATTCACATTTCCACAAAATTTTAGAGTCTTTTCTTGACTCTATAATACCAAGAATAGTTAATTCGCCAAATGTTTTTCCCAATGAGACCCAGTATAATCCTTCTTTCTTTTCTCTCTTGATACATGTCCGCATGAAGTTACATATCCATTTACAACGGTGGTTGCTCGTGGCCTTGTTTTCTTTCCACATGAACAAAGGCATTCGAATCTTCGGACAAGTCGATTTTTCTCTTTTTCTTCTATAGCATTAAGAACAGTCAATTCCCCAAACGTTTCTCCAATAAATTCAGTGTAATCCCTTTTCGGACGCTTACTTGCTATGTGTCCACATGATTTCACATTACCATTTACAACGTCAGTTGCCCGTGGTCTTGAATTTTTTCCGCAGGAACAAAAACATATAAATCTTTGTACAAATTTAGAGTTTTCTTTTGCTTTTACAATATCAAGAACGGTTAATTCACCAAATGTTTTTCCAATGAATTCAGTATAATCTCTTCTCTGCTCGGCTAGATGCCCACATGATCTCGTATTCCCATGAAGAACGCTGCCTACTCTCGGAGTTGATTTTTTTCCGCAGGAACAAATACATTCAAACCTTCGGACAAGCTCAGAATTTTCTCTTGACTCTGTAACGTTAAAATTGTTAATTCACCGAATTCCAATGTATTTACTGTACTTCGCTAGCATTTCTTCTCTTTTTAAATGCCCACACGATTTTATTTGCCCATAGATAACACTACTTAATGTTAAATTCTTTTTCCTTCCACACGAACAAAGACATTCACATCTACTTGTTGCAATTTTAGGATTTTTCTCTTGATTTTTGTAATATAAAGAATTGTTAGTTCATTAAAAGTTTTGCCAATGAATCGACTATAATCTGTATTTTTTGGATTGCTAGTATTTTTAAAATTAGAAAAATTTGTCTAAAGTTTTTCTTGTTTCATTTTTCGTTTCCTTTTTACATAAGTATCCTTACCTTATAATAAGTATACCAAAT
>BNJU01003845.1_pt1 | contig 58404 bp, 65 predicted proteins | sample 8539281 | NCBI WGS metagenome assembly BNJU01 (sample SAMD00202456, study PRJDB9452) | human saliva metagenome | isolation source: human saliva | place: Japan
CACTGCTTCTTTATTCTTTCCATATGATTGCCCCTACCTATAAAAAGTATCTTGTTCACGCATCTTTTACTATAAAGTAGGTTATCATTTTTACCGGTAACGAGTCAATAAGTTTAGTAAATATTTTTAGTCAGACTTCTAGAGACCGCAAATTTTTTTAGTCCCTTCTTTTTTTATAATTTCATTCCACTATTTTTCCACATTTAAAACTTTAATTTATCTTGCAATGCCGCAAGTACTTCCTCTTCCGGAAAGCTCTTCCCCGTCCAAAGTCGGAACGCTTCCACAGCCTGATAAAAGAGCATAGGGAGGCCGTTCATGTAGCGAAGTCCTGCTTCTCTTGCTTGGGAAAGCAACTTCGTTTCGAAAGGGATGATAAATACAGTCTGCAACAAAACAGTGCCCCTTTATGAAGGAGTTTTCACTTCGGGAATAAGAGAAGCCTCCGCCCCCATTCCCACATTTGTAGAATTGACAAGGATATCGCTTTCCTCCAGAAATTCCGCGAGATTTTCTTCATAGGATCCGAGTAGAATTTGTTTTCCTGTTTCTCTTTCTACTTTTTCAATAAATGCTCTGTTTTTTTCGATGGACGAAGCTCTTTGCAAAAGCCGAATTTCCGATATTTCGGTATAGACTGCTCGGGAGAGGATTGCTTTTCCCTGCACCACCGAGCCCCATTAAACAGAGCTTTTTGTCCATTCACAGCGCCATTCTCCGATTCCAAAGCACGGAAGAAACCGATTCCGTCCGTACTGCAACCTGTCATTTTGCCATTTTCCGAAAAAACAAGAGTATTGACAGAGGAAGAGAGCCTCGCCTCTTTAGACAGGCTGTCGCAAAGCGGAAGTACCGCCTCTTTCAGAGGCATCGTTAAGTTAAGCCCTCCCACGCCCATTTTCCGAAGAGCGGACAATGTGCTTTCCAGATCCTCCTCTTTCACAGAAAAGGCAAGATAACGAGCATTCAGGGAGAGTCGCCGAAATCCCTCATTATGAATAAAGGGAGAAAGGCTATGTGAAACAGGATTACCGAGCAGACCGTAGAGTCTTGTTTTTCCGTCAATTTCCCATTGATTCATTCTTCCACTCCCTTCTGTATTCATTCTTCTTTATTCATTCTTCTTTATTCTTCTTTATTCTTCTTTATTCTTTCTTTTGTTTAGCTTTACCCTTTATTTACTTCCGGAGTATCTTTCATATAAGACTATCCATTCCACTCCCTATTCTCTTTTCTCGTATGATAGAACAAAAATAAATGCAGAATAGACACCAGCCAAATACAATAAAAGCTGAAGATATGACTTAAAAAGACCGCCATAAAGGCACCAAAGCAGAAGGAGAGGAGCATGATGGCATGTCCTTTCAATAAGACGACCGCATTTTCATTTTTATCCCGAAGCGCTTTCACCAAATTTACTCCAAGCTGTCGGACATGTGCCGTGCAGAAGGTCGTTGCCATATTAACTCCCTTCCGCCTGTCTAAAGGCGGTGAACTGCATCGCACAGATAAAGCTGAGTGCCACCTGCGGAACATGATCCGGTACCGAAGAGGGCATCAGTCCAATTGCAAAGGAAACAAAGGCTTCAAAAAGAAGAAGCTTTTCCTCAAAAAGCCCCTTGTTCTTTTGGTTCATTTTCCCGGAAATGAACTCCGCCATACATACCCCGACGATATAAGCGGTCAAAGGAACAAAAGCATAAAGGCCTTTCTTCCACTCTCCGTTTCCAAAGGAAAGCATCATCATGACAAGATTTGCCGTCTGTGCATTCGCAAAAACCTTTCCTCGAAGGCTAAAGGTGTAACCTCCGTAGAAGCCGCCGGCAAACATGAGGAGTGCAAAAAACCACAGTTTTTCCACAACTCTGTAATTTCCTTCCGACTTCAAAGCGTTCTCCTTTCCTACCCCAGCCTTCGCTTTTCACCCCATCATTCTCTGTCTTACAATCTCATACGCAAGTACCCCACAGGCTACGGATACATTTAAGGAGTCGATATCGCCTTTCATCGGAATAGAGGCCTGCATATCACAGTTATCCTTCACAAGACGGGAAACGCCGTCTCCCTCACTGCCCATCACAAGACCGATCGGGCCCTTGAGATTTAACTTATACATGCTTTCGCCCGCCATATCGGCACAGACGAACCACATCCCCTTCCTTTCTTCAGCTCGTCCATGGTCTGCACGAGATTCGTCACCTTACATACCTTCGTGTAATTCAAGGCTCCGGCACTGCTTCTTGCGACAGTCGCAGTAAGTCCTACCGCGCGTCTTTTAGGAATAATGACTCCGTGCGCACCGCAGAGATTTGCTGTACGAATCATGGCTCCAAGGTTGTGCGGGTCTTCAATTCCGTCCAGTAAAAAGAAGAAGGGCGCTTCTCCTCTTTCTTTTGCCACTTCCAAAAGTTCCGGAAGTTCCGCGTAGGAAAATGCCGCAAGATAGGCAATCACTCCCTGGTGTACCTCTCCCCCGCTGATTTCATCGAGTCTTGATTTCTTTACAAAATCAACCACCGTATCCTGCTTTTTTGCTTCTCTGAGGATGCTTAAAATCGGCCCGTCCTTTAGGCCGTCCTGTACAAACAAACGATCAATGGTTTTCTTTGCACGAAAGGCTTCCATGACCGGATTTCTTCCTACTAAGGTGTATCCCTCTTCTCTCATTTTCCCTCTTCTCTTTCCAAAAGGAAAGAAAGCCCCGCCTCCATAAGCTTTTGCAGTCTTTCTCCCTCATTTTGATAATGTAAATACCCGAGCACCGCCTCAAAGCCCGTAGCACGGCGATAGTCTCCGATATCGGAATTCTTCGAACGACTCTGTGACTTATGGTTTCTTGCCCTCCTGTATACGGAAAGCTCTTCTTCCGTAAGGAGCCTTTTTTCCAGATAAAACCCCATAATGTCCGACTGCGCCTTCGCACAAACCAAGTCCTTTTTCTTGCTGTTAATCTTGTTTAAAGAACCGGAAAAGTCCCGAATCAGTCTGTCCCGAATAAAGAAATCATAAATAGAATCCCCCACATAAGCCAGGCTTAGGGGGGGGGGGATTTGCATCGCAAGGCTTTCCCTTAGATCTTCTGCCATTCTACTCCGTTTCTGGTATCCTTTAAGGAAATACCCATACTGAGGAGCTCATCACGAATCCGATCCGCCTCGGTAAAGTCTTTATTCTTCTTGGCTTCCTGACGCTTTGCAATAAGCGCATTCACCTTCTCTTCCAGTCCCTCGTCCAGCTTTTCTTCCTTCTTATCCGTACGGATACCGAGTACATGTACAAGGACGGCAATAGACTCTTTCATGATCGAGCCGAAATCTTTGGAGGACTCTTCATTTACCGTAGAGTTTGCAAGGCGCACCAGTTCAAAAATCTGGGTAATGGCATCTGCCGTATTTAAGTCATCCTCCATCTTCTCGGAGAAAAGAGCGGTGTATTCTTCTACCTTCTTTAAGGCTTCCTCTTCCTCCTTGGACATGCCCTTCTCTTTCAGGCGAGGAAGCAAATCCTCCAGTCTCCAGATACAGCTTAAGATTCTGTCGAGAGAGGCCTTCGCGGACTGCATCAGCTCCTTAGAGAAATTCAGCGGACTTCTGTAGTGCGCGGAAAGCATATAGAAGCGAAGAACCATCGGATCAAACTGGGATGTTACATCCCGCACGGTAAAGAAGTTCCCGAGCGACTTCGACATCTTCTTGTTATCAATATTGATAAAGGCATTGTGCATCCAGTAGCGGGCAAACTGCTCTCCGTGTGCCGCCTCATACTGGGCAATTTCATTTTCATGATGCGGGAAAATGAGGTCCTCTCCGCCCGCATGAATGTCCAAGGCCCCTCCACAGTACTTCGGTGCCATAACACAGCACTCCGTGTGCCAGCCCGGTCTTCCCTCGCTCCAGGGAGACTTCCAATACGGCTCTCCCATCTTCTTCGGCTTCCAAAGCACGAAGTCGGTCGGATTCTTCTTCTCTTCCTCACCGGAGACCTTGAGTTCCCGAAGTCCCGACTGGAGATCCTCCATATTTTTATGGGAAAGCTTTCCGTAGGGCTTAAACGCTGTTGTATCATAATAAACCGTACCGTTTACGGCATAAGCAAAGCCCTTCTTTTCCAATTCATCTATGAGATTCACCATGCCGTCAATCTCTTCCGTTGCCTTCGGGTGAGCGGAGGCCTCTTCAATATTGAGATCCGCCATGTCCTTTTCTACTTCGGCAATATAACGCTCGGTTACAGTCTGGCAGTCTACGCCTTCCTCCACCGCAGCCTTAATAATCTTATCGTCTACATCAGTGTAGTTCGAAACATATTTTACCTGATAGCCCTTGTACTCCATAAAACGACGAAAGGTATCAAATACAATCATAGGACGCGCATTTCCGATATGAATGAGGTTATAAACGGTCGGCCCGCAGACATACATTCTGATCTTTCCTTCTTCAATCGGAACGAACTCTTCCTTCTCCTTCGACATGGTATTATAAATCTTCATCATTCCTCTTTTCTTAAGCTTTAGCGTTCTTTGTAGTTTATCTCTTCGCCCTATTTTAGTCAAGAAATGGAAAAGCCCCCGAAGGAAAATCCTTCGGAAGCTCTTCTTCATCACTTAGCTTATGAGATCTCTTTTAGGGAGCTTTACCAACCTTCTTTTATAAGGTCCTCTCATTTCTATCCCCTAAACCGCTTCGCCATGCTTTTACCTCTTATATTCATTAAAGAAATCCTGGAAGCTCTTAAACGGATTATCTCCTCCGTTGTTTTCATTATTCTCACTTCCACTCTTATTTCTATACTCAGGATTTTCCGTCATTCGATGCGCCTTCCTGTGATTCCTCTGTATTGTTTTCAGAAGGAGCGTCTCCGCTGTTTCCTGCATCCCCGTTTCCATTAGGCGCCGGAGATTTACCTAGGGTAACCGTCGCTTCTACTTCATTGTACTTTCCGGTGCCGTCTTGGCGCATCAGTGTAAGCTTTACCTCTTCTCCTGCTCTATACTTGGAAAGCAGTGCTTTTAGATTCGCGGTAGTATAGACTCCCTGCCCATCCAGTTTTGTGATAATATCTCTTTCCTGAATCTGGCTGTTATCCGCACCGGTGTCATCCAATACTTTAAAGATATAGATTCCCTTCGGCATGGCAAAGCTCTCTGCTGTCTGCGCATCAATATCCTTTACCTGAATGCCCAGCACACCTTGCTCCGCCTCGGGCACCTTATCTCTGGTGGTCAGTGTGGATAAGGAAGAAAGGATGGTCTCTGCCGCAGAGGACGGAATGGAATAGCCCATACCCTCTACATCGGTATCCGCATACTTAGCCACATTGATTCCTATCAGCTCCCCCTTCATATTGAGGAGTGCACCACCCGAGTTTCCGGGATTGATTGCCGCATCGGTCTGGATAAGCCCCTTGGAAACGCCATCCTTGGTCTGTACATCTCTATTCTTTGCAGAAATGATACCGGTTGTAACGGACTGTCCATAGCCTAGGGCATTTCCAATTGCCACAACCTGATCTCCAACCTCCATTTCATCGGAAGAACCAATCTGTACCGCCTTAATCTTCTCTCTCGTTTCCGGAGATATATCGGAAAGCTTTACAGAAACCAAGGCTAAGTCAACTGTAACATCGGTTCCCTTCACCTGTGCTGTTGCCGTACTATCATCGATGAAACTTACCGTAAGGGAGTTGGAGTCCTGAATCACATGATTGTTTGTTGCAATAAGCAGCTCCGTATCATTCTGTCCCACAATTACACCGGAACCGCTGGCAGGAAGCTCTGTCTCTCTTTGAATTTCACCAAAGATAGAGAACCCGTTTTCTTGATAGCGCATCATATTTGTAATGGCAACGACAGACGGCATAGCATCCTTTGCCACCTCCGTAACCGTCTTGCCGTTTCCCGTAGAAGCAATGATTGTATCAGAAGGGACAGTACTCTTCTCCGGCTCCTTGATTTCCGAAGGACTGCTCTCCTTCTTTTCTTCCTGCTTTGGCTGCCCTTCCTCCGCGATAGAATAAATATTTCTTTCCTGTGCAATATAATTTACGCCAACCATCATCCCGCCTGCAATCAGTCCAAAGAGCAGTGCGGAAAAAATCACTCCAATTATTCGTTTCATGATACCTCCCCTTTCCTTCGGGCAAATGGTATAAAATTTTTGTGTCAACTTTGTGACCTGTCAAAAATTAATACTGCTTTTTAATCGACTTTCTTCTCCAAAAGCACAATAGCCTTCGCTGCAATTCCTTCTTCTCTTCCGGTAAATCCCAAACCTTCCTCAGTAGTTGCCTTCACGGAAATCCGGTCTTTCTCACAGGAAAGCGCCTTTGCAATCTTTTCTTCCATAGCTGGAATAAAATCTTTTACCTTTGGTCTTTGCATAAGAAGAACCATATCCGCATTTCCTAGAAAGTAGCCCTGATCCCGGATTAAAGCATAGGCTTTTTCCAACAAAATAAGGGAGGAAATCCCCCGATACCGCTCATCCGTATCCGGAAAATGTCTCCCTATATCTCCCATTGCCGCTGCCCCAAGCAGGGCATCCGTCAGTGCATGCAAGAGAACATCCGCATCAGAATGTCCTAAGAGTCCCTTTTCGTAGGGAATCTTCACCCCCTCCGAGAATCAAATCTCTTCCTTCTACCAGTCTATGTACATCGTAGCCTAAGCCTACCCGCATAATTGCTCCTTATCTCTTTCCCGACAACGCCCGCTAACTATAAAGCTCTGCCAAAATACCAGTTTCCAACAATGACTATAAAGAGAATATCGCTTGCTTTAGAGCGATACCATAAATGGGATACAGCTTGCTTTAGTGCGATACCATAATCCATTAAATCTGAATCCTGAGTCTTCTCGGACGGCAGGAAATACTGATATCCTTCTGCCTTCCGACATTTTCCCCGTCAATATGAAGAGGTAACGGTTCCTCCATGTGTATCTCCGCCCTCTTAAAACGGTAACAATGCACTCCCGGAAGATATTGGTGAACACCGAAAAGGGAAGCCAGCATAATACGAAGAAGACGTAACTTATGCTTTGTGCTTACCAGACATAAATCCAAGTATCCGTCTTCTGCGGAGGCACCCTTGCCAAGAACATAGCGCCCTTCATAAGGGTGGTTATGGATGGACAAAAACAGGATATGGCTAAATTCCAACCTTTCCTCCCCATCTAAAAGGATGGTCCCCTTACATTGCTTCGCTCTTCTAAGCCCTTTCAAAAAAGCATAGATATAGGCCAAGGTTCCTGATCGGTTAAAGAGGAATTGGAATACGCTTTTCTTTCCTTTAACACCCACAGCTTTTTCCTTCGGGCAAATGTCGGAGCGCACAGCCAAAAGTTCATTCATGACGGCCGCATCAAATCCCATACCGGCTCCTACCACGAAGCGGCGATGCCTCGTGCTGCCCTCTACAATCCCGTAGTCCACTTTTCTCTCTTTATTCTCTAATAACTTCTGGATATTCATCGGAGCCTTATAACTCTTATCCAAACCGCGCACAAAGTCATTTTCCTTGCAAACCGGAAGGAAAGCAAGAGAAACTCTGTCCCCGTCCAGCTTCACTCCGTCTACCACCTCATTCAAGGTACCGGTTCCGCCGATTACAATAATCTTTTTTTCTCCCTGCGAATCCTCCGTAATCTCTCTGGCAATGGCTTTCGCATTTCCGCGACCCTCTGTAAAGAAAATCCTAAAGCCCTCGCTTTCCAGGAAAGTTCGACTGTCTTCTTCTATTTTCTTCCAAACTGTTAAGCCATGACCTCTACCGGCCAAAGGATTAATAATAAAAAGCATGCAGCACTCCGAAATGTATACTAATGATGATTTCCGTCAACTGTTTTATTCAATTCATAATGAATAAGTTCTATACCGAAGTATAACATAGTGCCTTTTAGCCATGTATAAAATTAGTATAAAGAGTCTCTGCTCCTTTTTCTTAACTGGCTGTCCTTCGTTCTATCCTGAACGTAGCTCTGTCCATCTTCTTCCGGTATCTCCACCTTCACATCCGGGGTAATTCCTTTTTATGGATATTTCGTCCTGCGGGAGTGAAGTAGTAGTGAGTGGTGAACTCCACTGCGGAACCGTCTGTAAAGGAACGAATGGTTTGCACAATGCCTTTTTCCGTAAGACTGTGTCCCCATCACAATAGCTCTTCCATAGTCCTGCATTGCACCGGAAAAAAAGCTCCGATGCAGAGGCGGAATTTTTGATTGACCAGAATCACAATAGGCATATCCACTTCATGCCCTGTCATCGGCGTACCATTCCTTTCCGTTTCCATGCTTATCTTCAGTATAAAGCAGCAAGGTTTCCCCTTCCAAAAATTCCCTATCGGTTATGGATCGGATTGCTCCGGAGGCTTCAGCCGTCGCCTTTCACCGGTTTGGGCAGATCATCCGGAAGAAAATAGTCTAAAAAGTCGAGTAGCTGCATCCACATCTCCCCCGGGATTTCCGCGGAGATCAATGATAAGCCCGCTCTTCTTTCCTTCGATTTCCTTCTCATATTGAGAAATAAACTCCTCTACCGCTTCCTCGTAAAAAGCCGCGCAAAGAAAGGTAGCCGATTTCCCCTCCGGAACCGTACTGTCCTTCAGCATCGTCGCCGCATCTCCGGTCTCTACCGGAGGAATCACGATTTCTCCGCGCGTTAAGCGCAGAGTGACTTCCTCATTCTCTCGCAGCACAATCATCTCCAAAGAGCTTCCTTCTACTCCTTGTATCAGATTTTGTACGATATACTGCAGACTCAAATCCCTTACGGAAATCCCTGTCTACTCGAAGGATAATGTCTCCCGCCTTCAGTCCCGCCTTTTTTTCCGCAGGGGAGTCCGGATAGACATACTCTATTCTGATTCCTTCATCCGTTTCCGTGACTTCTGCACCGATACCTTGGTATATTCCCTTTTGTTGGTTTTGAGACTCTTCAATCTCTTCTTTTGTATAGTATGCCGCATACGGATCTTCTTCCAAAAGACTGTTTAAAAAGCCCTTGTAGATTCCGTCTTCCGCTTTTTCCGCATTTTCCGTATAAAGATAATTCTCTGTGATCAGCTCCTGTAAGTCTTTCAGCTTCGTGCTCACACGAAAAAGATTAATTTCTTCCTTACCTGTCTCTTTTTCCGTATTCTGTAAAGAAAATACGGCAGGAGTACTGAAGTAATAAAGATAAACAGCCGCTCCTCCAAGAACAAAGGAGAAGAGCATTGCAAAAATACAGAGAACAAAAAGAGCAATCTTTCCATTTTGCCTACTCCGCTCCACACTGTAATTTCGTAGTCCTACTCTCCTCTTATCCTTTTCCATCTCGGAAGGATACTCTTTTTCACTTCCTTCTTTATACCGTTTTTCTTCCTCTGCATACTCTGTGCTCTCTTTCGGAGAATCCTGATGCTCCGCTTCGGAAAAGGATTGCCTTTCCTCTTCCGCAGTATATTCCTTCTCTTCTACACTCATAGTTCTATCTATCCTCTCTATTCCCTCGGAAACTCTTTTACCTCAATCTTCAATGTATACAAAGCTATCCTTCCCCGTTTAAAAGAATGGAAAAGGCGGAAACTCTCGCCTCCGCCTCTTCTTTCATCGAAAATTATCTTTTAGAAATCCAGACTTTCCATATATTTCATGTACTTCACAACCATCAGGGCAATCTGGAAGGTAATGGCATCATCAAATACCCTAAGATCCAGTCCCGTTGCTCTATCCAGCTTGTCCAAGCGATATACCAAGGTGTTTCTATGGATAAAGAGCTGTCTTGAAGTTTCGGAAACGTTCAGATTATTCTCAAAGAACTTGGAAATTGTCTCCAAAGTCTCTTCATCAAAATCGTCAGGGGAAACATCCGCAAAGATTTCCTTAATAAACATCTTACAAAGCGGGATGGGAAGCTGGTAAATCAATCTTCCGATTCCGAGAGCATTGTACGCCACAATATGTCTTTCCACAAAGAAAATCTTTCCTACTTCCAAAGCCATCTTCGCTTCCTTATAGGAACGGGAAACTTCTTTAATTTCATTGACAATGGTACCGTAGGAAACTCTGGTAGAAAGCATCACTTCGGAGGAAAGCATATCCAGCATACTCTCCGCAATCTTCTGCACCTGCTCATAGCCGTCATCCGGCGCAAGCTCCTTCACAACAATGATATTCTTCTCATCCACGGCTGTAACAAAAGTCATTGCCCTCTGCGGAGAGAAAAATTCCTTCAGAGCTTCCTGCACCGTACCGTCCATATTTTCATGAGACTCAACCAAGAATACAACTCTCCGTACACCGACTTCGATGTGCAGCTTCTTTGCTCTGTTATAAATATCTACCAAAAAGCAGATTATCCAAAAGAAGATTCTTGATAAAATTGTCCTTGTCGAATTTCTCTCTGTACGCTACCAAAAGGGTCTGAATCTGTAATACGGCAAGTTTCCCTACCATATAGACATCATCCGTATCTCCATGGGCAATCAGGACAAATTCCAGTTGATGCTCATCAAAAATCTTAAAGAACTGATAGCCGCCGGCAGCCTGTGAATCGGCCTGTGATGCCGCAAAGGAAACCACCATATCGGATAAATCTTTATCCTCTAAAAACGTAGTCGCAAGAACTTTTCCGTCAATATCGGCAATGGCTATATCCAGCCTTGCGATTCCCTTTAAGGAATCAATGGTACTTTGTAAAACCTGATTTGAAATCATCTCTACTCCATCCTTTTCATCAACTAAATCTCTTCGGAAGGGCAAGAAATCTCCTCAGTTCAGCTCCGCATGTCCTCTACGCCCTTAACCATGCACATTTATTTTCTAAATATTGCATAATACCCTGTCTTAAACTTACTATAATCAGTTTTTTATCCCTTTTCAAGCATTTTTAAAAAAGACAGGAAAAGAAATCGCTTCTTTCCTGTCTTTTTCTCCAAAACGTTTTTTCGCTTTTATGAATTATCCACAAAGTTCCATTTTAGTTGGTAATGGTAAGCTCTGTCTCTTTATCAAAAATGTGAATCTTGTTCTCGTCCAGTGCGAAACGAACGGTATCACCTGTTCTTGCCTTGGTCTTCGGATTCACTCTTGCTGTCCAGGACGCATCCGCAATATCAAAGTAAAGCAGTGTCTCTGCACCGAGCATCTCATATACACGGATCTCTGCGGAAATCACGGACTGAGCATGGTTTGCAAGATAATCATCCTCATCATGCAGATCTTCCGGACGAATTCCAAGAGTCACTGTCTTTCCGATATATCCCTTGTCCTTTAACGCAGCTGCCTTTTTCTCATTTAAGGTAATGGTATTTCCTGCAAAGCTTAACTTTACAGCACCGCCCTCTTCCGTGCACTCCGCATCAATCATGTTCATCTGCGGTGATCCGATGAAGCCTGCAACGAACTTGTTGCACGGTGTATCGTAGAGGTTCTCCGGTGTATCCACCTGCTGAATATAGCCGTCCTTTAACACAACAATTCTGGTTCCGAGCGTCATAGCCTCGGTCTGGTCGTGTGTTACGTAGATGATTGTCGTCTCTAAGGACTTATGAAGCTTTGCAATCTCTACACGCATCTGCGCCCTTAACTTTGCATCCAAGTTGGAAAGAGGCTCGTCCATAAGGAATACTTTCGGACGACGAACGATAGCACGTCCCATAGCCACACGCTGTCTCTGTCCACCGGAAAGAGCCTTCGGCTTACGATCCAGTAAGTGCTCAAGGTCCAGAATTCTTGCAGCCTCATGCACCTTCTTGTCAATCTCATCCTTTGGAACCTTACGAAGCTTCAATCCGAAAGCCATGTTATCATACACAGTCATGTGCGGATACAAAGCATAGTTCTGGAAAACCATGGCAATATCTCTATCCTTCGGCTCCACATCATTCATTCTTTTTCCGTCAATGAACAAATCTCCGGAGCTAATGTCTTCCAATCCTGCAACCATACGAAGAGTTGTAGACTTTCCGCATCCTGAGGGACCTACAAAGATGATGAATTCCTTATCTTCAATTTCCAAGTTGAAGTCCTTTACGGCAACGAACCCGTTTGGATACTTCTTGACTACATTTTTAAGCTGAACACTAGCCATGCTCATTCTCCTTTTTCTAACTGAATAAAAATTTATTTATGCTTTTTCTTATTCAGTATAAATATAGAAATACCAGTCTTCCCTTTCCGAAGACTACCGCTATTCTATAGTTTTTCTTTTTTTCTGACTATTGACGTAGTTCCGAAAATCAAGGGTGAATTTTTGTACAAGTTATAAGGTCTTTGATATTTAATAGACAATTTAACTAAATATTTTTCCTGATTATACCCTTACAATTCAGTGGAAAAGCGACAAGATTGCTTAAGTCTTAATTTTAAATGTTTTTTTATTCGTCCTCTTTATATATTTTAAAATATAGCTGTTTTTCGTGATTTTTTTATCTTATTTTTCCTTTAATAATTTACCGATTGCGCGCTTAAAAGCAGCCTTCGACACTCCAAAATCCTTCTTCACCTGTTCAGGATCCACTGTCTTTATCGGTATAAGGAATATGTCCCATCAAATTTTTTTCTTCTAAAATATGCTCAATCTGCTCTCCCGCACTTTTCATAGCGAGAGGTATTGACCTCTTCCTGACTGATATGCTTTGCATCTTCTCTTTTCTTGGTATACATGGTTGCGGCAAGACGCTCCGTCTTGTCAATATAGAGATAAACCTCGACCTCCATGTCCTTCTTTAAGGCATAACGCATCTCTCTGTGTGGGAGAAGTATGTCTTTTTCCAGTCCTATATCCATAAAGGCACCGATATTATTCACATCACTGACTCTCAGCTTTGCAACCTCTCCCACCTCGATATAGGGCTTTCTTGTTGTGGCAATCAATCTATCCTTCGAGTCTTTATACACAAAAACGGAGATTTCATCTCCGACCCCCTTCCCCTTCGGGACCTGACGAATCGGCAGAAGAATCCCTTCTTCCCCCTCATTTCCCACAAACACACCAAAATCCTTCTCTCTAAGAATCTTACAGTTCTGGGTTTTTCCTAATTTCAACATGGCAGCACAGCTCCTTATTCTGATTGTAGAAGGCAACGCATTTCCGTTCGCTTTCCAGTGCGACTCTCGGGAAAATGCGATCTCCATAGGTATATGCCTTCAGATATTCCGCACGAATCCCGATAGACCGCTTCTTTTCTTCCTTCTCATTTCCTTGTTCCAAATTCTTTCCATTATCCTTCTCACAGCCGGAATCCGTAAAGGAAAACGCCGGCTCCCCGCTAATTTGATAAAGGATTTCCTCGGAAAGTGCAATATAGCGGGCGTTGTTCATGTGGTGGTTCGTATCCAGATATTCTCTCGGAACAAGAAAGTCTTCCCCCTCTATCCACTCCTCCGGAAAACTGATTTTTCGTTGTAAAGGCGGCAAATGCAGCTCATCCTTCGGCTCTCCGAAGGGCGCTACCAATTCATCCGTAATCTTTTTCGGTCTTCCCTTCTCCGTATCAATACAGAACCACTCGCTGTCAGCCTTAACAAGATAATCCCCACTCTGATTCTTAATCCAGAAATTGCGGTAGGCAAAGATTCCGCGAAATAGGTGGGGAGAAGTACCGACCGTAATCTTCTCATAAAGTGCCGGAAGCGCATAGAGTTCTATATTCCAGGCGCTTAAAAGCCAAGCCCTTTTTAATTCCAGTACTTTTTCGATAGACATTCCCACATCATGGGAATGAAAGGTAGAACAGTCCTGCAAGAGGTTCACTACTCCCAAAAGATCCATTTTCCCATTCTCGCGCACTTCGGAGTAACGCACGCGTTCCTTCATTTCGTACATTTCCCTTACCTCTCTTCTCCCTTACCGCTTTACAACACCATTTCCTTGCATGTTCTTTTAAAACCGAGAATTCTTATAAAGAAATCTAAGCTTCCCTTACCGTATCAACTACAGGGCGGTCCAGCTCAATGACACAGTTCATTCCCTTTTCTTCTTTCACTAAAGCCTTAATTTCTTCCATCACTATAGAAGCTTTCTCATCCGTTACAGAATAGGGCAAAAGAAGATCAAAGTACAGTGATTTTTCTTCTCTTTCTCTTTTAAACTGTACATCATGGAAACTTCCCTCCGCATCATGCTTTGTAAGCACCTCTCCCACCACGGTGGAAAGCCAGCCTTCCAGCTTCTTTGACACGACAGGATCTACATGAATCAATAAGGAAAAACCAAATTCCTTTTTTATTCTTCTTTCCATATCATCTACTTTTTCATGAATAAAGGCAATCGTTTTTCCGCCGTCACACTGCACATGAATACTTCCCATAGCATTTTGTGCGCCGTAAGGATGATAAAGAAAGTCGTGAACTTCCAGAAATTCTTTTTCCGTAAGAATCGTTTTGCGAATCTTTTCATAGAGCTCTTCTTCAATCGGTTTTCCCAGAATCTCCGTAATGGTCTCCTTCGCCATCTTCGCCCCGTTAAAAAGAATAATTGCTCCCAAAAGAAGGCCGAGTATTGCGTCTATATTGTAACCGCTCTTATAGTACAGGAGAGTGGAAAATAAAGTAGAAAGTGTCATTAAGGAATCCAAAAGAGCATCCATTGCCGTTACCTTAAAAGGGTGGAAGACAGCTTCTTACCGACAAAACGAAAATAGAAAAAGAGAAGAACCTTAACCAAAACGGATAAAGTAAGAATCCAAAGGGCAGGAGCAAAAAAGGAAAGTTCCTCTTTCTTCCCCATGGAAAATAGAGCTGATCGAATCGTCTGAAAGCCCAGCTGAATAATCAGAGTACTGACTAAAAAAGCCGCCAGATACTCGATTCTTCCATGGCCGAAGGGATGCTCTCTGTCCGCTTTTTTTCCGGATATTTTCCCTGCAAAAAGACTGATGAGGGAATTTCCCATATCTGACAAGTTGTTCCAAGCATCTGCACCGATACTTAAAGAATGAAGTAAAAAGGAAAGAGCATATTTTACAATAAACAAAAAAAGGTTTGCCAGTATGCCGATAATGGCGGCTCTTGTTGCAATTCTCTCGCGTTCTCTTTCTCCCATATCTCCTCCGCATCCTGACTGTAAATAAGTAATCATGCACATTTTATGCATGATACCCATTATGAATGAATCGTCATCTACTTAAGTTCAATATCCAGCATCAACAAGATGTTGCATGCTTTACGAGCAATACTCGTTATGAATAAAAAACAGAATCGTGGATATGGACAAGGCACAAACAATAGCTTATATATCCGACTATCGTTATAAACCAAAAAGGTCTTCCTCCCAATACCCACGATTCCTATTTCTATTCTTTTTTATAAGAAGCCGTGAAAAAGTCTCCTAATCAGAAGAAAGCTTCACAGTCGCTTCTTAATGAAATTACTCCCATCAGTTCCTGATGAATTATTTCAATGCAATTCTTTTTAAACTGCCTCTGCATACCCTGCAAGCTTGGATGTGCAATGAGGACAACGTGTTGCCTCGATAGGAATCATCGTCTTGCAATATGGGCACTCCTTCTCGGTATCTTCAACCGGAGCTTCCTTCTTCAGCTTGTTCATCTGCTTTACAAAAACAAAAACTACCAATGCCATGATCAGGAAATTAATTACAGCGGTAATGAAGGAACCGTAAGCAAATACAGCCCCCTGCTCTACTGCCTCGCTATATACCTTCGTAGTCTGTCCGGCAAGAGGAATAAACATATTTTCAAAATCAATCTTTCCGGTAATAAGAGAAATAAGCGGCATAACAAGGTCGCTTACCAGCTTGTTTACCAATGCGGTAAAAGCTGCACCGATAATCATACCTACTGCCAAATCGATCATATTTCCCTTTAATGCAAACTCTTTAAACTCCTTTAAAAATCCCTTCATACATATACTCCTTTTCTTCATTCAGATTAATCAAGACACAATAAAATGCTGCTCTGTGCAATCGGAATCTCTTTTCCCTTACCATGTCTTCTCTTTTGCCTTTGATACTCTAGTCGAAAGGAGGATATTTTGCAATACATTTTTCGAAATAAAATTTTGTAAAATGTACTCATTCAATTTCTTTTCCGGATTGGTACACCGCCTTGAGGTTCAACTCATTGTCTAAAAGCAAATAATCCGCCTTTTTTCCTACGGAAATGCTCCCGACTGTCTTCTCTACCCCAAGAGCCTTTGCAGGATTGATAGTCGAAGCAAGAATTGCCGAGCGGAATGGAATCTTCATCAGTTGCACAGCTGTCTTCATGCAGTCAAATACATTGGAAACGGAGCCGGCAAGGTTTCCTCCTTCCACAAGGGTACAACGTTTTCCTTCCTTCTGTACCTTCTGTCCCCCGAGGTCGTAAATTCCGTCCGGCATTCCGGTAGAACGGAGGCTGTCGCTAATCAGCACCACCCTGTCTTCTCCGAGAAGTGCAAATGCCGCCCGCACCATAACGGGATGCACATGGATTCCATCGGTAATCAGCTCCGCATAGACCTCTTTACTTTCCACGGTAGCTCCGACTACACCCGGATTTCTATGGTCAAGTCCCGTCATGGCATTAAAAAGGTGCACCGCATGACTTGCTCCCGCGCGATAGGCCAAGAGTGCAGTCTGAAAATCCGCATTGGTATGTGCAAGAGAAATCTTGACTCTTCCCTTTGCTTTTTGATAAAGTCTTCAAAACCGGGATTCTCCTCCGGAGCAAGGCCCACAAACTTAACAAGTCCGCCTGATCTTTCGATAAAACGGGTAAGAATCTTCTCGTCACACTTCAAAATATACTTCTCATTCTGCGCACCTTTTTTCACATGGCTGATAAAAGGGCCTTCCATATTGATGCCGAGAAGTCTTGCCTCTCCCGGCTTTTCGCCTTCTTCCGCATAGTCTTTTGCAAGAGACAGGACTGTATCCAAATCCTCCAGTGCTAAAGTAAGGGTGGCCGGGCAAATCCCTGTTACGCCGTGCTCTATCTCATACTTCGCAAGGCATTCTATTGCCTCTCTTTTCCCGTCGCAAAAATCCTGTCCAAGACAGCCATGAAAATGTATATCGATTAAGCCCGAAATCAAAAACTCCTCTTCTCTTGAAAAGGCCTCCTCTTCCGAAAGCTCCTGTTCTAAATGAACGGCAGAAAATTGTCCCTCCTCTGAAGAGATTGTTCCGAGGTAAAACTTCTTATCTTCCGCAAAAATCTTATATTTTTTCATCGTTTTTCCTCTCTGCCTGCTTCTTCTGAAAATGTACAAATGCTCCAAGGAAACCTGCCTGATTGCCCATTGTAGCGCAATCCAATTCCGTGTGATGATATAGTAAAGGAATCAGATGCTCCTGCAGGTGTTCTCTTATCTTGGGAAGCAAAATATCCTTTCTAGCCATGATACCGCCGCCCAGAATAAAGATTTCCGGGTTAAAAGCATAGCAAAGATTACTCATCCCAAGGGATAGTGTATCGCAAAATCGGTCCAGCTCTTCGATACAGATTCTGTCTCCCTCTTCTACACTTAAGAGAATTTTTTTTCCGTTCCACTCTTCCACAGCTTCCTTCTTTCGCCTTGCCACTCTGCGAACCAAAGCGGAAGTTGCGGCAAGATTTTGGAATTCTCCTCCCGGAATCTGCATATACCCCACTTCCATAGCAGCATGAGAAATACCGTGCTGAATTTCTCCATTTTGTAAGAAGCAACCTCCTATTCCCGTTCCTATAGTAAGGAGCAAGACGGATTTCTTGCCTTTTGCAGCACCGAAATACGCTTCTCCAAGACCGGCACAGTTTACATCATTTTCTACCTCACAGGGAATGGAGAACTCCTCTTCTATCTGCTTCTTCCACTTTGTTCCCTATAGTTCGGAATCTGCGGTCCGGCGTGGATGATTTCTCCTGCTTCCTCATCCACAATCCCTGCGGTAGAAATGCATATTCCATCCAAAGGAAGCTCCTGCTCTTTGATCAGCGATTTTATTCTATCTACGATATGCGGGCCGCCCTGTTCTGCCTCCGTATCCCTCTCCCCCTGCGAAAGAATCTCTCCTTCAGCAGTAAGGAGTGCAAATTTCGTTGTCGTGCCTCCAATGTCTATGGCCAAAAATCGTTTCTCCAATTTTCCCTCCCTTTTTTAAGCCGTAGCAACAGCTGCCTGTTTTCTTTATATTCCTTATTAATTCTATATTTCTATCTATATTTCTAAGTGATTTAATACTTTCCAATCATCACTTTATCTATTTCCCACTATGCATCTAAGAAAGATAGTCTGTCATTCTCTCCGCCAAAGCTTCGGCAAGTGCACGGTGCGCTTTAGGGCTTAAATGCATATAGTCATAGGGATAATTTTCCATCCCGGGAATCTCCGTTGCCGAAAGAAAATGGCAATGATTCTGCTCGGCAATCGTTTTGTATAGCTCCGGAAGTTTCCGAGACTTCTCTGCGCATCCCTCTCCCATGTCATTTCCAATGGCAGTATCTCGGTATTCGTCGTCAATCGGATATGGTGCAATCACGAGGATATTCGGCTTGGATTTGAAAAAGGCTTCTTCCGCATCCTGCGCCTTCTTAATCAGTCTGTCGAGACCGCGGGAAATATTTTCCGGAGTCGCAGAAAAGCGCTCCTTTACATCATTTGTCCCAAGCATAATGATAAGGAGCGAAACCGGTTCATGGGTAAGAAGAATCGGACGAATGACATCCACGCCGGAGAGTGACTCGTGAAGCGGATCATCAAAAACTGTAGTTCTTCCGGAAAGACCTTCCTCGCGAATCAAATATTCTTCTCCAAGAAGGCTTTGCAAGACCATCGGCCAGCGCGTGTTCTTGTCAAAGCGTCCCCCCGTTTTATTATTGTATCCATGTGTATTGGAATCTCCAAAACAAACTATGATTTTCTCCTCTTCCATATCCTATTTCCCCTCCTCAATCTTTTCCAAAAACGAAACAGAAAATAAATCCGCTACTGATCCATTCTAAAATATAATATTACGAACTAAGCAAAATATCATTTACACAGATAAGACTTCTATGAAAAATATAGTTCTTTCCGTGTAAACTGATAGCCGAATGCCCCGCCTTATACAATCTCTCTTAAGCGGGGCATTCTTTCTATTCTTAACAAGTACTCGCATAAAGCATGCAGTATCTTCTTAAGTTCCATTTTTCATTTAGCAAAAATGAGCAACCGCGTCGTCGATGACCTTCGCCGTCTTCTCTGCAATCTTCTTGTCTTCTTCTGTAAGCGGAGTCAATGGGCTTCTGACAGAACCGATTTCCAGTCCCTTACGAAGACGAAGCACTTCCTTAATCATGGCATACATATTGCCGTGTCCGCTGCAAAGCATTCCGATAATCTCATTCACTTTAATCTGAATTTCTCTTGCTTCGGCAATTCTGTTTTCCACAAAAAGTGCATTCATCTTCACAAAAAGCTCCGGCATAGCGCCGTAGGTTCCGCCGATACCGCCGACAGCACCCATAGCTCTTCCGCCAACGAACTGCTCGTCCGGGCCGTTGAAAACGGCGAAGTCTTCGCCCCCCAGTGCCTTAAAGGTCTGAATATCCTGTACCGGCATAGAGGAATTCTTCACGCCGACAACCTTCTTGTTCTTTAACATTTCCTTGCAAAGATCCGCTGTAAGACTTACTCCTGCAAGCTGCGGAATATTGTAGATGATGAAGTCGGTATTTGGTGCTGCCGCACTGATTTTGTTCCAGTACTCGGCAATGCTGTAAGCCGGCAGGTGGAAGTAAATCGGCGGAATAGAAGCAATCGCATCCACCTTTAAGCTCTCGGCATGCGCAGCCAATTCCTCGGAATCACGCGTATTGTTGCAGGCTACATGGGCAATAATACGAAGCTTTCCCTGCGCTTCAGCACAAACATTTTCCAGAATACACTTTCTTTCCTCTTTGGAAAGATAAATGCATTCTCCGGAGGAGCCGTTTACATAGAGTCCCTGTACACCGGCATCCATAAAGTATCTTGTGAGTGCACGCACTCTCTCGGGAGAAACCTCTCCCTTTTCGTCATAACAAGCGTAGAATGCAGGGGTTATCCCTGCGTATTTTTCTGTATTTTTCATAGTGGTCCTTTCTAACCCTTGACTGAGCGCGAGCTTGTAGCTCGCCTGCTCACTTTGCTTCGCAAAGCACACCCCCTAAAGGGGCTGTGGTCTGATTGCAGGGTTAACTTTTCTTGATGAAAACTCTAGCCCTTGACTTTGTTTTGGTCAAGGTGGACCAAAACAAACTTTGCTTCGCAAAGCACACCCCCTAAGGGGGCTGTGGTCTGATTACAGGGATAACTTTTCTTTATGAAAAGTTATCCCTTAACAGCACCCATGGCGATGCCTTGTGTAAAGTATCTCTGGAAGATGAGGAATACGATGAGGATGGGAACTGCCGCTACAGCTGCTCCCGCCATGATGATTCCGAAGTCCGTGGCGTTTTCCGCCTGGAGTTTTGCAATACCGAGGGAAATGGTCAGTTTCTCCGTACTGCTTAGCATAATCAACTGCATGAAGTAATCGTTCCAGCTGTTGATAAAGGTAAAAATCGCAAGTGCGCCGATTCCCGGCTTTACCATCGGAAGCACGATCTGCGAAAAGATTCTTGCCTCGGAGGCTCCGTCAATGCGGGATGCCTCCAGCATTTCTCCGGGAACACCCTCGGAGAACTGCTTCATGAGGAATACACCGAAGGGCCAGCCGACGGTCGGGAAAATAACGGCCAAAAGCGTATTATAGAGTTTTAAGAAAGACATTTCCCTGATTAACGGAATCAGAATAACCTGCTTCGGAAGCGCCATGGCGCAAACAATCAAGGTAAATAAAAGAGTTCTTCCTCTGAAGCGTTTCTTTGCCAGTGCATAACCGGCCATGGATGCTGTAACACAGGTTAAAACCATGGCGGAAAGAGACATCACAACCGTATTAAAGAGCCAGCGAACCGCGCCGGGCACTTTCGGGCCGAAGGAAATCGCAGCCTTCCCCATACCGGGCAGCGTGAAGCTGAATAAAGCTGTCGGCTGTCTGGAAAAAAGCTTCTGATAGTTGGTCATTACCCATTCCTTCGGGAACCAGTCAGGACTTGTGCCGTTAATGGACTGTGCCGTTTTAAAGGAGCCTGTGATAATCCAATACAGAGGGAAAAGGAAGAAAAATGCCAAAATAAGAAGAATGATGACACTGATAATGCTGTAAACTGATTTATTATTCGTTTTCATACTATTCCTCCTACTTTTCCTTCGCCAATTGGAATTGCAAAGCGGAGAGCAAGGCAATAATCACGGCTAATATTACACCCATGGCATTTCCGTAACCATAACGATACAGCTTAAAAGCAGTGTAATAAATGTAATACATTACGGTATCGGTACTGTGGTTCGGTCCACCGGAGGTTAAGAGCTGAATCAGTGCGAAGCACTGGAAACTGTTGATTGTGGTGATAACCAAAATATATAAAGTGGTAGGCATAATCTGCGGCCACTTAATTTTCCAGAAAAGCTGTAAGTCCGTAGCGCCGTCTACCTTTGCCGCTTCTACAAGAGAATCATCTACATTTCCTAGTGCGGAAACATAAAGCACGATAGGCTGTCCTACAGAGGTCGTAAATAAAATCAGGATAATACAGGGTAAGGCAAATCTTGCGTCCCCGAGCCAGTTGATATTCTGTTCCATCATTCCCGTGTGGGTTCCCACATAGTTAAATAAACCATAGTAATTATGGAACATCCACTTCCAGACTACCGTTACCGCAACCGATCCTGTAACTACAGGAAGGTAGAAGATGCAACGGAAGGCGGAAAGCACCGGCCCCTTCATTTGTAAATCAGAGAAGACACCCATAAAGAGAAGATTGCTACCGCAGGTACGGAAACCAGTACGATAATCAGGGTATTCTTCAATGCCTTTAGAAAAATGCCGTCCGAAAACAGCTCAAGATAGTTCTGTACGCCGATAAATTTATCCGCTACATTCTTTCCCATGGTAGCATCAAAAAAGCTGGTGTAAACGCATAAAATCATGGGAAAAATAACAAATCCCAAGAAAAAAACCAAGCTGGGAAGCAGAAACAAATAGGCAGATCGCGTTTCCCTCTGCACAAGAATCTTACTTCTGCTCGTTTGAGTGGTATCCATAAAGTTCTCCTTCGTTCTAGTTAAAACGAGTAGTCATGCGCTGCTATGCTCTAAAATAAATAATCCTATACTTCTACAGTCTAAAGCATGGACCGATAATGTCTAAAACAAGCTGCAGCAAGCTTGTATAAGGCAGTTTTTACAAAAAAAGCTCCGGAATGAGCTTTTTGCTTCTTCCGGAGCGAAAATATTAGGACTTAGCTGCTGCGTTAGCATTGTTCTGGAAGGTCTCAAGCTCTGTCTTAACATCGCCGCCCTGTCCGACTCTCTGCAACATATTCCACCACTCGGTTCTTGCCTGTGCCCAGCCCGGAGTTACCTGATAGTAGTCTCCGAAAGAAGGCATAAACTTCTCTGTGAACATCTTCATGGTTTCCGCATTGTCTGTTCCGTCATATACGCCGGTCAGCTTCTCGTGTACAGGGAAGAATCCGGTTGTCTGTACGGAAATCTTTGCCTGTTCCGGATCGTTAGCCATAAAACGGATAAATGCCTTTGCCGCCTTAACCTTGTTCTCATCGCCGTTATCAAAGATACCGAATCCCCAGATACCGCCGCAAAGCTCTGTCTTTCCGTCATCTGTCGGGAAAAGCATCGGGATGATTTCATCACCGTTGTTGGTCTTTCCCGCTTCTCCGTTGTCTTTGTTGTTCTGCTGAGCAGAGTTCCAGCAAAGAGACATTGCCAAAGTTCCGTTTCTGAATAAAGTAATCTCGTCTCCGCCAACTAAAGCCGGGTCAAATTTTACTCCCTTTGCCGCTTTAAGAGCCTCCAGAGCCTTTACATTCTGCTCTTCCGCACCGGTATACTCGGTGTGCTCCTTATTGGTGTAGGTTCCGCTGTAAAGGTTGTTTACCAGTGCACGTGTACCCTGGTCTCCACCCTGTCCGCCGCAGTAAACAGCAAGAACATTTCCTGACCGTTCTTCTCAATCGCTTCTACAGCCTTGAAGAAGTTCTCTGTTGTCCAGGTATGGGTATCTTCATCGATATACTGAAGAGCGTCAGCCTTCTCGAATACGGTCTTGTTGATCGCCATACAATGTGCAATCATAGCAAGCGGATACTCATAGTATTTTCCGTCGGAAGACTTGCAGGCAGCCGTTACATTTTCATAAATATCCTTGGAATCCTCATCCTCAAACAGGTCAGCAAGGTCAACCATAAGTCCCTTAGCGCCCCAGTTTGCAACGAGTCTTTCCGGTCCTTCCATAATAAGATCCGGAGCCGCATTTCCTTCGATAGCGGTATTGACCTGATCATCACCGTTCGTGTAATCCAGATACTCTACCGTTACATGGATGTTCGGGTACTTCTTGTTGAAGTTTTCAAGTAAACCGTCAACGGATGCGCTGTCGCCCCATTTTCCGATAGGATAAGTGAAAAGCTTAAGGTCTGCCTCAAGGCTTTCATCAGCCTCTCCTTGAGCCTCTGCATTTTCCTTGCTCTCCTCTGCAGCCTTTGTTGTCTCTTCAGCCGCTCCGGTAGTCTCCGCTTTCTTAGCACCTCCGCAAGCAGCCAGGCCGGATGCCAGAAGTACAGCAGCCATGCCTAAGGCAATCTGTCTTTTTTTCATTTTTGTTCCTCCCATTCTTTTAATGCATTTACAAAAGGTACAGCGATAAGCTGCGGCCTTGTAATAATAGATCCGACCACCACGGAAAATGCACCGAGTTCCATCACTCTCTTCGCTTTTTCGGGTGTATTGATGTTTCCTTCGGCGATAACCGGGTGCTTAACCCCCTCTATCATCTTCCGAAGAATCAGAAAGTCATCCGCTTCAATGCGGTCTCCCTTAGACTGCTCGGTGTAGCCGACCATGGTGGAGCCGATAAAATCAAATCCCAATCGGTCTGCTTCCAAAGCCTCTTCCACCGTGGAACAGTCCGCCATAAAGAGTTGATTCGGATACTTTGCTTTCACTTCCTTTAAAGAATGCTTCCAAAGTCTTTCCACTTGGACGCGCCGAAATGGTGGCATCCATCGCGATGATATCTACCCCTGTACTCGTAAGCTCATCCACTTCTTTCATTGTGGGGGTGATGTAAACCTTGGAATCCGGATAATCCCTCTTTACGATTCCGATAATCGGAAGATCCACTTCTTTCTGAATCTCCGTGATATCTTCCTTCGTGTTCGCTCGAATCCCCCCGGCACCGGCCATCTTGGCCGCCCTTGCCATCCTTCCCATGATAAAGGAAGAGTGCAGAGGCTCTTCCGGAAGGGCTTGACACGAAACAATCAACTTTCCATGCAATCTTTTTACTCGATCATTCATGGAGTACTCCTTCTCCTATTTATTTTTAACTCTCCTTGAGAATAAAAAAATACCAAAGTAAAAAAATCTCTTTTTTTCAAAGAAAAAAATGAAATTTATTTTTCACTCTCATTTACTGTGTTTCATTATATTTATAATTTTTTTATTTGCAAGACGAAATTCTTTATACGGCTCTTTGAAATTCTTTTTGCAAAAGAATTTTTTTCTTCAATTTTCACAAAATCAAATGGGAAATGATAGTATATAATTTATCTAAAATGAAAGAAGGCTTTTATAATGTACAGCGCGATTGACAATATCCATTTCCATTTTTTTATACATTGACCGCTACTCCTTTGGAAAAAAATTGGATTTTTTTCCTGAAACAAGTACTCCCTATAGTATGTTACGGTATATTGAATCGGGAACAGCCATATTCCATATAAATAATAAAGAATACTCTATAGACAAAGATCAGATTATCTACATTCCAAAGGGGAGCCTGCTATCCTGTTATTCCACCAGCAGTCATTTTTCCTTTACAAGTATTCGATTTACTACCTCTGTTTTTTTTGAGGGAGGAGATCTTCTCGAAGAGTATTATCATTTGCCTAAAATCATGGAAGGAAAAGGCGAATTTCTTTATTTTGATGAAATGTATAATTGGGTCAAAAAAGAAAGTCCTGCAAAAATGTTTTTTGTAAGAGGGTATCTTGAACTCTTAATTGCCTCTCTGATTGCCAAAGTAAATCAAAGCAAAAGTGTAGGAGAGTTTTATCTACAGAATAATGCCAATACCGAACAAAATGATTCCAATATCTCCTTCGCTTCACGTAAAGAACTTTTTCCTTCGGAAGGAGAAAGTTCTACGCAAATTAGAGACAAAATTCAAAAAAACTCATCAGAAATAGACTATCGAATTCAAGGTGTAGTGGACTATGTTCTACTGCATCCAAGTGAAAGTTATTCTCCTCAACGCCTTGCAGATATGGCGGGATTAAGTAAGCAAAGGCTAAGCAGTTTATTCCGTACCCAACTTGGAAAATCTCCCATGACTTATATTAAGGAACTGAAACTGACTACTGCAGCCAGAAGGCTGTTGGTTTCAATCTGCACATTAATGATATCGCCTATGAATTAGGGTATGAAGACAGTAATTATTTTTATTCGTGAATTTAAACGCGCTTTTGGCTGTACTCCTCGTCAGTATCGTCAAATTGCCAGAGAATAAAAGATATTTTTTTATTTTTACTAAAACAGAAAAAAATATCTTATTAGCATTAATATACTTGTTTTTTTCAAGTGTAAAATGCTATTTTTTTGTCTCTTCTCTATGGATTCGTATATTTTTTTACTATATTATACAAATTAATTAGCAATCTACACAAACAAGCTCGTAATTCTTCTAGCATAAAAAAAATAAATAAAAGATTATTTTTTTATAGCAGAACGGCTTGTAAAATAAGAGGAGGATGATTTATGAGAAAAAAAGATTTTTAAGCGCTATGCTGAGTCTTGCAATGCTTTTGCACAGCTCTGAGCGGATGTGGCGGAAGCGCTGCAAAGGAAGAAAGTAAGGCTCCGGAGCAAAACAGTAGCGAAGAAAAGGGTAGCGAGGAAAAAGGCGGAAGCGGATACCGAACTGGAAGGAGACATTACTTTCTGGCATTCCTTCACGCAGGGTCCCAGACTGGAAACCATTCAGGAGGCTGCGGATAAGTTTATGCAGGAGCATCCGAAGGTTAACATTAAAATTGAAACCTTTTCCTGGAATGACTTCTACACCAAGTGGACAACAGGACTTGCTTCCGGAAATGTACCTGATATGAGTACCGCTCTGGTAGGGCAGGTTTCCGAAATGATTAATTCCGACGCAATCATTCCGCTAAACGGATTAATTGACGATATCGGACGAGATAAGTTCTATGAAAATGCATTAAATGAACTTTCCGTAGACGGTAACAACTATGCTGTTCCTCTCTATTCTCACGCCATGGTGATGTGGGTTCGTAAGGATTTACTGGAAAAAAATAACTTAGAGGTGCCAAAGACATGGGATGAGCTTTATGAAGAAGCCAAAGCGCTGACAAAAGACGGCATTTACGGTCTGTCCTTCCCCTGTGGTTCTACGGATTTCCAAGCCACCAATTTCCTGAACTTCTATGTTAAGGGTGCCGGCGGAAGCTTGCTGACGGATGATTTAAAAGCGAATCTGACCAGTGATTTGGCTATAGAAGGAATTAACTACTGGCTGAAGGTCTATAAGGATTGTTCACCAAAGGATTCCATTAACTACAATGTACTGGATCAGGCTACCCTCTACTATCAGGGAAAAACCGCCTTTGACTTTAACTCCGGATTCCAAATCTCCGGTGTAGCGGCAAACTCCCCGGATTTACTGGATTACGTAGACTGCTATCCTATTCCAACCATTAAAGGCACAGAGCAGAAGGGAATTACCACCTCTAACCAGCCTTTGGTCATTTGGAAGAATTCCAAGCATCCTGAAATTTGTGAAGCCTTTATCAAGACCTTATATGACGAAGACACCTATGTGAAATTCCTCCATTCCGTTCCTGTCGGAATGCTTCCGGCAATCAAGGGCATCGAGGATTCCGAAGCGTATAAAGATGATCCGACTATTCAGAAATTTGCCCATGCGGAAGAAGTAATTTCTTCTCAAATTCCCGGCGGAACAGCCATCGGATTTGAGCATGGACCAAGCGTACAGGCAGGTATCCTTACCAACCAGCACGTTATTGAAGAAATGTTCCAAGATATCATCACGAACGGAACAGATGTAAAAACGGCCGCAAAAGCTGCTGAAGATAAATTAAACAGCTTGATGGAAGCTGCTACACAATAATTTTTTACCGGAGAGTGCTGCGAGAACAAGCTTTCTTACAGCCTCTCCAAACTAGAAAGGTAGGTCGGAAAATGAAGACAAGATCTTATACGAAATGGTTATTTGTTCTTCCTGCCGTCATTGTCGTAGCCGCTCTTTTTATCTATCCCATATTTTCCAGTCTTTTTTACAGTATGACCACGAAGAATTTGATTCGTCCAAAGTATAACTTTGTGGGACTGAAAAATTACATGGATATCCTTAGCGATCCTAAATTTTGGGCAGCTTTTTTCAACTCTTTAAAGTGGACCGTCTTTTCCTTGTTGGGGCAGATACTGGTAGGATTTACCGCTGCACTGGCCTTAAATAGAGTGAATCTTTTCAAGGGCATGTATAAAACTTTGCTGATTATCCCTTGGGCTTTTCCCTCTATCGTTATTGCCTTCTCTTGGACTTGGATTTTAAACGGCGTATACGGAATCTTACCGAATCTCTTAGTGAAATGGAAAATATGTGAAAGCGCTCCACAGTTTCTCACTGAAAAAAATCTGGCTTTTATCGTACTGGTACTCATTAATATCTGGTTTGGCGCGCCGATGATTATGGTCAATGTCTTATCGGCTTTACAAACCGTGCCGCAAGATCAATATGAAGCTGCAAAAATAGACGGAGCCAGCACTTTCCAGTCTTTTAAACATATTACACTTCCCCATATTAAGCTGGTTATGGGACTTCTGGTGGTTTTAAGAACGGTGTGGATTTTCAACAACTTTGATCTAATCTACCTGATTACCGGAGGAGGCCCTGCAGGAAGTACGCAAACCGTTCCTCTCTATGCCTATGAAATGGGATGGGGAACCAAATTACTGGGAAAATCTTCTGCTGTAACCGTTCTGCTGTTTATTTTCCTGATGAGTGTTTGCATTATCTATTTCACCATCATGAATTGTTGGGAAAGAGAGGAAAATAAATGAGAAAGAAATATTTTGCGAGCTTCATCAGCCATATCTATCTTCTGCTCCTTTGTTTCTTCGCTATTTTCCCGCTGCTTTGGATTATCATTTCCTCTATCAAAGGGAAAGGCGAATTAACAGGGAATCCTACCGCCTTTCTTCCCAAGGTAGTGACTTTAGAGTATTACCGCCATGTCATTTTTGATCTGGGATTTATCGTTAATATCCGAAATAGTGTCATTATTTCCATAGCTACAACAGCGATTGCCATCACGATTTCCGCTCTCGCCGCCTATGGTATCGTACGCTTTTTCCCAAAAATCGGAAACATACTGTCTAAAGTTTTGGTTACCACTTATATTTTCCCGCCCATCCTTTTAGCCATTCCCTATTCTATCGTAATGGCAAAGCTGGGACTGACCAACACAAGAATCGGATTGGTTTTAGTTTATCTTTCCTTCAGTATTCCGTATGCTGTATGGCTTTTGGTCGGATTTTTCAAAACAGTTCCAATCGGAATTGAGGAAGCGGCAAAAATAGACGGAGCCAATAAAATTCAGGTATTTCTGCAAGTGGTAATTCCTTTGGTTGCACCGGGAATCGTGGCTACTGCTATTTATACCTTTATCAATGTTTGGAATGAATTTTTATATTCCTTAATCCTCATCAATGATACAGCTAAGATGACGGTTGCCGTTGCGCTTCGTTCTTTGAACGGTTCGGAGATTTTGGACTGGGGAGATATGATGGCGGCTTCCACCTTGGTAGTCATTCCTTCCATTCTCTTCTTCTGCCTGATTCAGAATAAGATTGCGGGAGGGTTGTCAGAGGGTGCCGTAAAGTAAGATTTAGTTTAAAAAGGCCTTTTGAAAAGGGAAGAATACTTGTTTAAAAAAATAACAAACAATAAGGAAATTTAGATTTTTTAATCGTGCAAAAGTTAGGAGTAAATCATGATAAATTATGCCGTAGTGGGTGTGGGCTATTTCGGGGCGGAATTGGCCCGTATAATGAAAGAACAAGAAGATGCACAGGTTGTTGCCGTATATGATCCGGAAAACGGAGAAACGATTGCGAAAGAATTGTCCTGTGATGCAGAACAAAGTCTGGAAGCCTTAGTATCCAGACCGGATGTGCAATGTGTCATTGTTGCCACACCGAATTATTTACACAAAGAGCCAGTGATTTTGGCAGCAAAGCACGGAAAGAATGTTTTTTGTGAAAAGCCTATCGCCCTCTCCTACGCAGATTGTGATGAGATGGTAAAAGCCTGTGAAGAGAATCATGTGATTTTCATGGCGGGACACATCATGAATTTCTTTAATGGGGTACACCACGCAAAAGAGTTGATTAATGCAGGAACAATCGGAAAGGTTCTCTACTGTCATTCTGCCAGAAACGGTTGGGAGGACGTGCAGGAATCCGTTTCCTGGAAAAAAATCCGGGAAAAATCGGGGGGACACCTCTACCACCATATTCACGAACTGGATTGTGTTCAGTTTATCATGGGAGGCATGCCGGAAGAAGTTACCATGGAAGCCGGAAATGTAGCGCATCAGGGCGAGGCTTTCGGTGATGAGGACGATATGATTTTCATTACCGCTCGTTTTCATGATGGACGTTATGCCGTTTTGGAGTGGGGTTCCGCCTTCCACTGGCCGGAGCATTATCTGCTTATTCAGGGAACAAAAGGTGCCATCAAACTGGATATGTTCGATGCAGGCTGCACACTGAAAGTGGATGGGAACGAAAGTCATTTTCTTCTTCATGAAAGCAAAGAAGAAGATAATGACAGGACACGCATTTACCACGGTACGGAGATGGACGGTGCCATTCAATACGGTAAGCCCGGCAGAAAGCCGCCACTTTGGTTACAAGGTATTATGAAGAAAGAAATGGCTTTCCTAAATGGCATCATGCACGGAAAGGAAGTAAGTGAGGAGTATAAACCGCTTCTTACTGGAGAAGCCGCAAGAGCCGCAATTGCCACGGCTGATGCCTGCACAAAATCCAGAATGGAAGACAGAAAGGTAAAGCTTTCCGAAATCATAGGCTAATCATGCCAAGTCTTTACAAATTGAGTCTTTACAAACTGAGTCTTTGCAAATCGGTTTGGATTTTCTAAAATCACATCATTTCAGGGATTGGCACTGCCAATCCCTGTTTTTAAATAGGAGTAAAAACTGATAAGATAGTGTAAATTATTTTTTAATTCATGAGCAGTCTATAGAAGCATTGATTGATAAGAATAATTCTATTAAAAGCCGATTTAAGGAGGAAAAGATGAAAGGCAAAAAGAACAGGGTTTTAACAATGTTCCTTCTGCTTGCTTTTATTCTACTGTCTTGCGGAAAGACGGAGAATAAAGCCACAGAGGAACAGAACGGAAGAGGAAGTGCCGAGACGGAAAAGTCGGGAGAGGAAATGGGTGAAGAGAAAAAGGCAGAAAACGCGGAACTCCCGGGACTTCCCCATTTACTGATTGAAAAAAATGAAGAAACCCATAGAGATTCCGACTACCACTATTTTTATCAAGGTGGATACAGCAAGCTGCTCTTAAAAGAAGAAGGAAGTGAATTCACGGCACTAAGAGATGCCTTGTCGGAATACAACAAAGAAATGGAGGAAGTATACCAAAAAGATTTTGCAGAATTGGTGAAAATCAGCAGCTCTTCGGAAGAAGCGAGAAGAAATGTAGCAAACTTTACCGGCAGTACTCCGGAAGTGGACAGCAACAGCTTTATTATCCGGTCCGATAAGAGTATCGTAAGCGTCCTTCAGACCAAGTCTGTAAATTACACCGGAAACGAAACAAGCTATGTTCACAGCGCTGTGAATTTCGACTCGGAAAGCGGAAAGAGACTCGCCTTTTCCGATGTTGTTCTGGATTCAGAAATCTTCTTTACCCTTGCAGAAAACAGAGCAAAAGAGTCTGCAGGTTTGGATACGGAATTCCCCGTAGATTTCCTTGCAAAAGTAAAAGAACAGGGAGAAAACCTATGCTGGACAGTCAATGCAGAGGGTGTTTCCGTTTATTATGACCTCAACTCATCCGGTCAATCCCTGAAAGATCCCATGGTGCTTACCGTGTATTTTACCGAAGCGGAGAATCTTTTTAACGAAAAATATACGAAAACGGAGGAAGACTATGTTCTACCTTTATTAGAAAGGCAGCATCTGGATATCGATCTGGACGGGGACGGAAAGAGGGAGCCTGTTTACTTAAAAAGGCAGGAAGCAGACGGTAACTTTTATATGAATATGTCGGTTGTGGCAAATGGTAGGGAAAGCGGCATAGTAGAAGGACTGGACGGATGGACTTATATTCTCAAAAAATCCGGAAAGTACTATCTCTACCTTTTTAAAGATGAAGACGACGGCGTAAGCTTCCTCTATCGAATTGACCTCTCTACTGTGGAATTAAATCCCGAAGAGCATTGGTTTGTTGACCTCTCCAACAAGGAGTACTACTGGAAAACCGTCGATAATGTGGATAAACAACATTATATTCAAGAGAGCTTTACGGATGCCGCAGGATTTTGCGGAGGAGAAGGGAATGAGATTCTTAGTACCAATACTGTGGAAATAGATTGGCTTATTGACGAGAATGCCTATCCGAAGCCTGCCGGAAACCGCTACAGGGTTACCAGTAATCGTGTCTTACGAGCTCTTCAGGACATTTCTGCGCAAGAAGTGGATCAAAACGGGAATGTCTTGCAAGGCGGAACTATTCCTGCCGGCTCCTATCTCTTACTGATGTACAGCGATAATGAAGCCACCATGGAAATGCGAATCATTGATGAAAAATATGTGGATACAGTCAGCGGAGGTGAATACGGCAACAGCTATTATCTCAATGATTTCAGCCAGTTCCAATATGACGGAAACTGCTATCGGATTCAAATTGAAAGAGACAGAGAAAGCTGGACCACAAAAGTAAATGGTATCGATGCCGAAGAGCTCTTTGAAGGCATGATCTATGTCGGCTAATTTGATATAGCTAAAATAAAAGATGAATCAGCTTAAGGTGGCTGTAAAAAATCAAAACTTCTTCATGCTGTGGAGCTGTTGCAGGCTCAGATTACCCCGCAACGGCCTCCACAGCACTAAAAGCGTCGTTTTTGATTTTTTTACAGCCACTTTTTATCTATTCCTGACTTTTGCTTATTCTTACTCCACTTCCATTGTTGCGCTATACCTTAAATTTATCCATTAAGTCATTTAAGGTGTGAACCTGTGCGGACAGTTCTTCCGAGCAGGCGGCGGATTCTTCCGCGGTTGCAGTATTCTTAGCTACTACATTCAATATTTCATTGATGCTGTCTTTGATATCCAGGATTGCATCGGCCTCCAGCTCGGAGGAACCGGATATTTTCGCAATTAACTCATTTACCTTTTCACTGCTTTTTTCAACGATAGAAAGCGCTTCTGCCGTTTCACCCGTGATACGCGCCCCTTTTTCCACTGCATCAATTGTCTCTTCTATCAGTACACCGGTGCTTTGTGCGGCCTTCGCAGACTTCTGGGCAAGCTCTCCTACTTCATCTGCAACTACAGCAAAGCCCTTTCCTGCCGAACCCGCTCTTGCCGCCTCTATAGCTGCATTTAGGGAAAGGATATTGGTTTGGAAAGCAATGTCATCTATCGTCTTAATAATCTTACTGATTTCATTGGACTTATGGGTAATTTCCGTCATTGCTCCCTGCATATCGTGCATTTTCTCATTGCTGCGTAATACAGCCTCCCGGGTTTCTCCCTGCAGACTGTTGGCATGCTCAGCCATTTCCGCATTCTCTTCCACGCCTTTCGAAATTTCTCCCATACGGACAGAGAGGGTATCTACCGCCTGGGACTGTTCCGTTGCCCCCTGCGAAAGTGTGCTTGCACTTTCAGCCAGCTGCGAGACTCCATTTCTCACTTCCGTGGAGCAACTTTTTACCCCCTCTATCGTTTCCGACAGAGAATCCTGTATTTTTTGAATACTACTTGCCAGAGGAGCGTAGTTTCCCACATACGCATCTACATTGTTGCTGTTATGTCGAAAATCTCCTTCTGAAATAGCATTCAGCTTCTCCTGCAAATCAAAGATGATTTTTCCGCAGGCTCTCTACAATAGCCGAAAGCGTTCCGGCAATTTCTCCGATTTCATCATTATGAGAATATTGGATTTCCACATCAAAATTACCTTTTGCAAGTCTTCTGCCGCTTTCCGCAATGCTTGACAAAGGTTTTAAGGATAATTTGATACTAATAGTAATGACAAAAAGTACCGCAAGGAACAATATGAACTTCGCTACTACCATCATATATTGCAGATTCCGCATCTGTGATTCATAATCTTTTGTTTGCATGGCAATCTGTACCCACCACTTTGCTCCGTCAAAGTGAAGAGGAATAAAAGTACGAACAAGACGGTAATCCCGATCAAAGAATGTCTGTTCTTTTGACATCAGCTCAATCAGATGTTTTGCGTTCGGATCCAAGTCGCTCAGATTCTTTCCGGCGGCTTCCGGATTATTACTGAATACAAAGTCTCCGTTTTGGGCAATGACATCAAAGAATGAGTGGTCTTCTCCCAAATCGCTCATATCCAGCTCGTTAAAGACCTCCGTTTTCAGATCAATGACTACCGCGCCGATAAAACGGTCTTCTAAAAAAATCGGTTTCGCCACAACAAAAACATTTTCATCGGAAAAATCACTGTCAAAAGGAAGACTTGTAAAAGGAGCCTTTGTCTCTTCTATTTTACTGTAATATTCCATAACTCCGCCGCCATAGATTTTATAATCCACATTTAAAATCTCGTATTTTTCAGTCTCCCCCTTTTTTCTCTGTACGAAAAAGGCATAGTCCTTTATTGAGGAAGAAAAGCCATTCGGTTCAAAGAAAAGACCTGCACCGGCGATACCGGGATTCGCGGATAAAGCATCCTGAATTGTATCTATGGCAAAGTTTTCTTCATCGTATTCCGATTCACTAAGTTGCCCGACCTTCGGAACTCGACTTTGCTTTTCCCGTACTGCAGTTTCCGCTCTCATACTGTCGTATCTTTCCATGCTGTGAAGCAAGGCATTGGCCAAATGATTTGTGGTGTCTGCAATTTGATTTACTTTCTTTGCATTTAAAGTTGTTAGAGCATAGAGGGAATCATGTCTAATCTTCCCAAAGGCCTTTCCTGAAATATAAAATACGGCACCATTCATTAAGGCAAACAGGATAGCCATAATCATAAAAAGCTGGATAGAGATTCTCCGACTCAGGCTTCTTCTTTTTCTCTTCTTTACCACCTTACCTTGCATGACAACGGTCTTCGACGCTTTAGCCATTTCTTCTTTCATAATGTCTTTCATCCTCCTTATTGACGATAGGTGCACTATCATCATACTTACTGTTCGCCCTTCACGAGCTGACTTAGGCGTCTGTCTTCCTATACAGCTTTGTGTATTTCTCCGCCTGCTTCCTTGCCCTTTTGTACAATCTTTTAAAAATTTTTCCCGAACTCCATTTTTTGGTGTTTTCACCATTCACTTTTTATGTATTTTTTTATTAAAAAAATACATCTTGTTGTGATTTATATCGTCTATTTTTTTAATAAAAATAAGACAGTGCTGATTATTCTGCACTGTCTATCCAATCTTTCAGTTCTTCTCTGCTCCCTCGGAAGCGTCCCTGCAGCATCTCTTCCTTTCCCCCTCCGGAAAAGTGCCCCTCCTCTTTCCATTTCTTAAACCGTTCCAAAAAAATCCTGCCTGTCCGGCTCCCGCAAACTGCCACTCCCTGCTCTCCTCTGTCTTGAAAAGCAGAAGAAATCTGTATCCACATAGGATTTTAAGCTCTCGCAAGCTTTATTGAGAAGGATCATCTCAAAGTCCGGAAAATGGAAGACTGCCAGATTTTTGTTTCCGTAGTATTCTATCCCCCCTCCATGAAGAGGACTCCCCGAAAGAAATCATGCTTTTTTTCTCTTTGGATATGCTCTTCATCTCCTCTCTTTCTTGTATATAGCTGTTTCCAAGCAGTTCTACCGCCTGCAGGGAAAGCGCGATTCGTCTTCCTCTTTCCTCTTCCGTCTGTTCCTTCAGCTTATCCACCCGTTTGGAAATACTTTGATAGTCGGTACTCAACTTACGGGATACCTTGAAAAAGCAGCTTTTTCTTTTTTTCTGCGTGTCCAAAAAGCAAGCTCTCCGGAAAGCAGGAAAAACTCTTGTTCCGCCCCGGTGTTTCTCAAAGGACAGAAGCTTAAAGAGCCCGATTTCTCCCGTTCTCTTCACATGCGTTCCACAGCAGGCGCAGCTGTCCACTCCCGGGATACTGACTACGCGAATCGCACCGGAAAGAGCCTTCTTTTGACGGAATTCCGGTTTATCTTCTTGCTTTTTAGTAAACGCTGCTCGATTGCAAGCTCTTCTCCCTGTCAGATTCTTTTTCTATATCTTGCTCAATTCGACCCTCTATTCTTGTTCTTTCAGATTTCTTTGTTTCTTTCTAGATTCTGTTCTTCTAGGTACTTTCTCCTCTATCGGTAGATTCTTCCGAATCACGGCATTCACTGCCGATTCCAGATCGGAAAGTTCCTCTTCCGAAAGCTCTCCGTCAAAGTCCACAGTAACATGTGGATTGTCCCCGAGAAGCTCCATGTGAAAGCCGACATTGCTGTAGCCGAAACGACTGCTGATAAGCCCTGCGAAAATATGCTCTCCGCTGTGATTTTCCGACTGTCTTCTTCGATAGGCATAGTCTACCTTTAAAAGCACCTCTGTTCCTTCCGGAATGCCTTTTTCAAGAAGATGCACGATATACTCGTCCTCCATATTTTCCGCAAAGAGAAGCTCCGCGCCGTCTATCGTCCCCTTGTCCGGCGCCTGTCCGCCTCCCTCCGGATAAAAAGGCTCCTTCGAAAGTCGCAGAAGAAAAAGAGCAGGAAAACTTTTCCCCACTCTCTTCTCCCATGCTTCCTTTTCTTGTCCGTATAAGGGCAGACAGGACAGAACCTTTGCCTTATAACTCTCTTTTTCCTCTTGATAATACAAAGCATTTTTAAACATCGTTAAACCTTTTTTCTGTAAGCTCTCTATTGCTTATCCTCTGAAAGACATACGGCTACGCAAAAACGCATTTTCCTAAAACGCCACTCTAGCTAAGTCTACCGCTTTCTTCCGTCATTTTCCGAATCTTTTCCGCCACGCTCTTGGAGAAATCCTCCTTTGCAAAGCGGTAGCTCCAGTTATTGCCAAGCTTGGAAGGCGTATTGATGCGCGCTTCTTTTCCCTTATGCAAATAGTCCTGCATGGGAATAATCGCCGTATTGGAAACCGAGTCCAAAGTCATTTTGATAAAGAAGTCAACATAATCCATCTTAAGAAGCTCTTCCACACTTTACCGCTGTAGTCCGCCGCCATTTCCCGGTCTTCCGGAAGGATTTCCAAAAACCAGTCCTTTAAAACCTGATTGTCATGGGTTCCCGTATAGCAGACCGTATTTTTCGTCCAGGTATTCGGACGGTAATCTCCGCTCTCCCTCGAGTCAAAGGCAAATTCCAGAAGCTTCATCCCCGGGAAGCCACTGTCTTTAACGAGCTTCTTCACGGACTCCGTGACATAGCCTAAGTCCTCCGCGATAACCTCTTTCTTTCCAAGAGCCTGCTCCATGGCATGGAAAAGCTTCATGCCCGGTCCCGCTTCCCAGTGTCCTCGCTTCGCATTTTCATCTCCGTAGGGAATGGAAAAATACTCATCAAAGCCCCGGAAATGGTCAACGCGCACAATATCATAAAGGGAGAAGCAATGCTTCATTCTGGAAATCCACCAGCTGTAGCCCTCTTCCTCGTGCTTCTCCCACGCATAAAGGGGATTCCCCCAAAGCTGTCCATTTTCCGCAAAGGCATCGGGAGGGACAACCGGCAACCGCCGAGGGTTCTCCGTTTTCCTTAAGCTGAAAAAGTGCAGGGTGATCCAAGATATCGGAAGAATCCAAGGAAACATAGATGGGAATATCCCCAATAATCTGAATTCCTTCACTATTTGCATAGTCTTTCAGGCTCTTCCATTGTTTTGTAAAAAGATACTGGCAGACCTTATGAAAATCGGCGGAATAAGGCAGCTTCTTCGCCATAAACTCAGCATAACTCGGGAGCCAATGCGCATTGTCCGAAAGGAAAGTCAAATATGCCTCTTTCTCCGCCTTGAACGAAAAACACTCCGCATCGGTTTTTGCGAACGGTTTAAGCTCCGTTTCCCTCTCCATTTCCGCTTCCGCTTTATCTTTCCTTTTCGGATTCCGTTTCCGCTTCCAGTCTTGCCAAAAAGCGCTTTACCGCTTTATCCAGTATCGGAAAACGAAGCTTGTAGAGCTTTCCGTAATCTACGCGCTCTTCCGAGTCGGAAAAAGAAAGGTCGGAAAGCTCTTCTTCCAAAAGCAGCCCCTCTTCCACTAAGGTACTGAGGTCAATAAAATAGGGGTTTCCCGCAAAGGTCGAAAAGCTCTGGTAAGGAGAATCTCCGTAGCCTGTCGGTCCCATGGGTAGAATCTGCCAATAGCTCTGCCCTGCCTCCTTCAAAAAACGAACAAACTCTCTTGCTTCCTTTGAAAAACTTCCTATTCCGTATTTTCCCGGTAAGGAGAACAGAGGCATCAAAATCCCCGCCCTTCTCCGTTCTAAAAGAAAACTACTCATATCCTTTTCCTCACATAAAAAATCCACTTCCAAAACTACGGTTTCAGAAGTGGATTTAAGCGAATACGATTTCAGCATTTCCATAGCCTTTTCCGCTATGAATACCTTTCCTCTAAAAGCATAGTTTATTCAAATTCATCGTTCTTCGCAATTGTATCACAATAAATGCAGCGATACTGCCTCTTTTTTCCCTCAATCTTCTTAAATACCTGTGGAAGCTCCTGCTCCGTGGAAGTAATGCAACGCGGATTCTTGCAGTGCAGGACATTTTTCAGCGTCTCCGGTAGGGATAGGCACGCCTTATCCACTCTTTTTCCGTCCCGAATGTAATTTACGGTGATGCCCGGATCGATGTAACCAAGCACATTTAAGTCAAGGTCGATATTCTCCGCAATCTTTACGATGTCTTTCTTTCCCATCTTTCCGGAAGAGCAGTTCTGGATAAGCGCCACCGGACTGTTCAGGTTCTGGAGTCCCAGATACTGATACACCAGCATACTCTTGCCTGCCTTAATATGATCTAAAACAATACCATTCTCAATTCCATCTATATTCATAATGATTTCCTTTCCTTGTTTAACAGTTTATCTTACAGTAAAATGGATTTTTTTCTATACTACCAGAAAATACTATTTCGTTCTTTTTCCTAAAGCGTATGGAGACGCCGGCACTTGCTGAGAGCAAGTCAAACGTCGCTCGAGGCTTAGTGCCGCTCTGTCGGAATCGAGCGAGAGCACCTTTAGGAAAAAGGACGGAATAAGTATTTCTTATTGATAAATCCATTTTTACTTATCCAATCCGAGAAGCTTCAAAATCAGTGCCATTCTCATCTGCTTTCCGCAAAGTGTCTGATAGAAATACTTTGCACGCTTATCCTTATCTACTTGAACGGAAATCTCGTTTACACGGGGAAGCGGATGAAGAATACCCATCGTTTCTTTCGCATTTTTCAGCTTTTCGGGAGTCAGCACATAGATGTCCTTTAAGCGGAGGTAGTCTTCCTCGTTAAAAAAGCGCTCTCTCTGCACTCTCGTCATATAGAGGATATCGAGCTCCGGGATGGAGCCTTCCAGGTCCGTCGTCTCTCTGAACTCCGCACCGGCTTCCTTTAATTTCTCAATCTCATACTCCGGAAGACGAAGCTCTTCGGGGGAAATCAAAATATAGCGGTTATTCGGGTAGCGAAGCATGGCGTCGATTAAGGAGTGTACGGTACGACCGAACTTTAAGTCTCCGCAAACGCCGATGCATAAGTTGTCAACTCTTCCGTAGGTTCTATGAATGGTCAGAAGGTCCGCCAAGGTCTGTGTCGGATGAAAATGTCCTCCGTCTCCGGCATTGATGAACGGAACCGTTGTATGATCCGCAGCCACAACCGGTGCCCCCTCCTTCGGATGTCTCATGGTAATGATATCCGCATAGTTGGAAACAGTCTCAATCGTATCGGCTACACTCTCTCCCTTTGCAGCGGAAGAGCTCGAAGCTCCTGCGAAACCGAGAACGGAACCGCCGAGCTCCAGCATAGCCGCCTCAAAGGAAAGTCTGGTTCTTGTGGACGGTTCAAAGAACAGAGTCGCCAGCTTCTTGTGTTTGCATCGCTCCCAGTAGTCTTCGGGCTTCGCTTCGATCTTATCCGCTAAAGCCATCAGCTCATTAATTTCCTCAACACTCAGATCCAAAATGTTAATGATACTACGATTTTTCTCCATCCTTTTACCCTTTCTTATATTTAAACATCATCTATAGAGAATCCTTTTCAGGAATTGCTCTTATGCATAACAGCTGTTCCACAAACACTTACTATTTCATTTAGAATGAACAGCTCTGTTTTCCGCCTCTACTTTGTCATCCATGACTCATCGGAGGGGTTGTCTCTAAAGTGCAGAAGCTTTGCCTCCTCTTCCTTTTCGATATAGCCCTTTGCAACAGCTACCGGTAAGAGAGAGTCCAGGTCGCAGAGGGAATGATTTATCACATTGGCCTCGCTCAGTCTCTTCTTCCCCTTTTCCATTCCGTAGGTGAAAATGCTCACCACGCCGAGCACCTTGGCTCCCATTTTCCTCTAAGACCTTCACGCAGTCGATGACGGAACCGCCTGTAGAAATGAGATCCTCCACCACGACAACGGGCTCACCCGGAGTGAGCTTTCCTTCAATCTGGTTTTGTCTTCCGTGATCCTTTGCAGAGCCTCTCACATAGCCCATAGGAAGGTCCAGGATTTCCGCGGTTAAAGCGGCATGTGCAATGCCAGCCGTAGACGTCCCGAAAAGTGCCTTTGCCTCCGGAAAATACTCCTTCACAAGCTCGGCAAGCCCCGCCTCAATCTTTCTTCTCACCTCCGGAAAAGAGAGGGTTAAGCGGTTATCACAATAAATGGGAGAATGAATTCCCGATGCCCAGGTAAAGGGGTCCTTCGGTCTTAAAAACACCGCCTGAATGGATAATAAACCTTCTGCAATTTCTTCTTTTCTCATTTTTTCCCTCCTGCTATGTAAACTTGTTTTTACTCTTATTCTTCCATGATGCCGGCTCGCTCTATTTCTGCGAGGCTGCTTTTTCGCTCATAGACTCTTAGTCGCAGAACTGTCTTACCGCTTCTCTATAGGCCTCTACCGGATTTTCCGCCTGCGTAATGGGGCGTCCCATAACGATGTAGTCCGATCCCGCGTCTTTCGCATCTGCCGGACTCATGACTCTCTTTTGATCCCCTATGTCACCGCCCTTAAAACGAACGCCCGGAGTAATCGTTAGGAAGTCCTTACCCAGCTTTTCATGGATTTCTCTTGCTTCCCAAGGAGAGCAAACCACTCCGTCGAGCCCTGCCGTCTTCGCATTTTGTCCGTAGTGGAGCACCACCTTTTTCAGCTCTTCCTTAATGAGAAGTTCCTCTTCCATACACCTTTGGTCTGTAGAGGTAAGCTGTGTTACCGCAATAAGAAGCGGACGATTTTTCCGCTTTGTAGAGCTCGAGCCTTCCTCTTCCGCATGGCAAGCACAAGCTTCATTCTCTCCCTCCTCGAAGGAAAGACCGCGAAGTGCCTGTCGCATCATTTCCACGCCTCCGGACGCGTGCAGATTCGTCATATCCACACCGAGGTCTCTTAAAGAGCGCATGCCGCCCTTTACGGTATTCGGAATATCATGAAGCTTTAAATCCAGAAAAATCTGATGTCCTCTCTCCTTTATTTTCCTGACGATCTCCGGTCCCTCACTGTAAAAAAGCTCCATTCCCACTTTCACATAGGGCTTTCTTTCTTCCTTTGCAAATAAGTCCAAAAACGCTAAGGCCTTCTCTCCGCTCGGAAAGTCCAGCGCTACCATAACATCCTTTCCCATTTTGGCTCCTTCCCATTTTTATCTATATATTTTCATTGATTTATCTTGAATTCGACTTTGTGCCTTCTATGTTTTCGAATTCAGTTTATCTCTTCTATAGAACTAAACTGCTTTTAACTAAACAATTCCGATAATATCCTGTATATCCTCAATCCCCAGTCTCTCGCAAAGTATTGGAAGTTCCGTGATGATTTCCTCACAAACTCGAGGATTCACAAGGTTCTCCGCCCCGACTTCCACCGCACTTGCGCCTGCCATCATCATTTCCAGAACATCCTCCGCACGGCTGATTCCGCCCATACCCGATAAGAGGAAGCTTCACTGCCTGATGTACCGCATAGACGGCACGGACGGCAATCGGGAAAATGCCCGGTCCGGAATAGCCTCCGACCTTGTTTGCCAGCACCGGCTTTCTTCTCTTAATATCAATCCGCATGCCAAGCACCGTATTAATGAGTGCAAGGCCGTCCGCTCCTCCGCTTTCCGCGGCTCTCGCCATTTCCGTAATATCGGTCACATTCGGACTCAATTTCATGTAAACCGGCTTCTTCGTCTTCTCTTTTACCACCTTGCAAACCGCTTCCACGGACTTTGCCTCCGTTCCGAAGGCCATACCCCCGTGAGATACATTCGGGCAAGAAATATTCACTTCTAAAATGCCGACATTTTCCACCTTATCCATCTCTTCAGAGAGGATGGCGAAGTCCTCCAGAGAAAAACCGGAGATGTTTGCTACCAAGGGCTTTTTGAAGAACTTTCCAAGTCTTGGAAGCTCCTCTTCCACCACCTTTTTCACACCGGGATTTTGCAGTCCCACGGAATTCAGCATTCCGCCCGGGCACTCCGCAATACGGGGCAGGGCATTTCCCGGACGCTCCTCCACCGTCGTTCCCTTAAAGGAAATGGAGCCGAGGATATTTAAGTCGTAGAGACTCTTGAACTCTTCTCCGAAAGCAAAGGTGCCGGAGGCGGGAATAATCGGATTGTCCAGCTCGATTCCCGAAAGCCTTGTTTTGATGCTTACCATTCGATTTCCTCCCATGTAAATATCGGTCCGTCCTTGCAGATACGCTTCATGCCGGACTTCATCTTCCTGCTGCAACCCATACAAGCTCCAAAGCCGCAGCCCATGCGCTCTTCGAAGCTGAACTGTCCGCCCTCTACCTTCTCATGCACGGCGCGAAGCATCGGCTCCGGCCCGCAGACCATGGCATAGTTGTGATTTCCGAGAAGAGAGGTTACAAAGCCCTTCTGTCCGTGACTGCCATCCTCTGTTGCCACATTTACGGGAACGCCCAGTGCGCGGAACTCTTCTTCAAAGAAAACATCTTCTTTTGCTCGAAAGCCCAAAGCAACATAAGGGTGTTTTCCGGCTTCTACCAGCTTTTTGCAGAGGTAGTAGAGAGGCGGAACACCGACTCCGCCGCCGCAGAGTACAGGATTTGTCGGAGCGTCTTTCACGCTGTATCCGTTTCCAAGCCCGGTTAGAATAGAGAGGTATTCTCCCTCTTCCATGCAGGAGAGCTCTTCCGTCCCCTCTCCCAAAACCTTATAAATGAGGGTTAAGGTATTTTCCGAAACATCACAGACGGAAATCGGTCTTCTTAAATACTTCCCGGGAATCTTAATCTCGCAAAACTGTCCCGGCGCTGTAAATTCCGAGCAGTCCCCGTCCAGTTTCATGAGAAATACCTCTTTTGCAATCATTTTGTTTTCCAGTATCTTAAACTCGCATTCTTGCATGCAGTTTTTCTCCTCTCCTTACTCTTACTCAACTCTTTCCCCATAATAAAGTTTTTTCCAAAAGTAAACCATTTTCAGAAAACACAGTTCTTCCCTGGTCTGCCTTTTCTCCTCGATGACTTAGTCTTCCTAAACCTGCAAAATCCCTTTTTCGCTGTCGTAAACTTCTCTTCCTTGATAAAAGGTCTTCAGCACCCTGCCCTGTACCTCCTGCGCTGCAAAGAGCGTGCTTCTGCCTTTCGTATAGAAGCGCTCCGGATCGACCTTGTACACTTCGTCAAGGTCTAAAACCGCAATATCCGCTTCCACGCCGTTTTCGATATACTTCGGTCCGCGAATCGGAAAGATTTCTCTCGGTTTTGTGCACATCAGTTCCAGTAGTCTATAGAGAGAAATCGCGCCATACACTGTCTTTCCTCCTCTAGCGAGAATATCCGAAGTATCGCCTTTTGCCTCTCGTCCTGTCAACCCTTTTCTCTTCCATGTCTAGCGGGTTTCTGAGAACCATATTGTGGAGCATAGTCGGAAAAGCGGTTTCCAGTCCTACGATACCAAAGGAGGATTTAGACAGACCCTTACTCTTTTCTTCCGCACTGTGGGGTGCATGGTCCGTGATTAAGCAGTCAATCGTGCCGTCCTGTATTCCCCGAATTAAGGCTTCTCTGTCCGCTGCCGAACGAATCGGGGGATTCATCTTCCAACTTCCGTTCTCTTCCAAATCCATGTCCGTAAACATGAGGTAATGCGGCCCGGTCTCCCCTGTCGCCCGCACGCCTCTTTCCTTCGCTTTCCGAAGAAGCTCTACGGATTCTTTTGTGGAAATGTGGCAGATATGATACTGTGCGCCGGTTTCCTCAGAAAGCCGAAGGTCTCTTTCCACCTGCTTCCATTCCGAAGCCGAGTTAATTCCGATATAGCCGTGGGCTTTTGCAAAGTCTCCGTCATGGATGCATCCGCCCGCCTTTAATTCGCTTTCATCCTCACAGTGTGCAACAATGGCCTTTCCGAGTGCATGCGCTTTCTGCATGGCCTCCCTCATCAATGCCTCTTCCTGCATTCCCTTTCCGTCATCGGAAAAAGCAAGCACATCGGCCGCGATTTCCGCCATATCGGAAAGCATCCCCCGTCCCTTTTGCTCCCGGGTAATTGCGCCGTAAGGGTAGACCTTGATGAGCGCATCCCTCTCTATTGCCTGAAGCTCCAAGGAGAGATTTTCCTTAGTCGATGGCGGCGGATTTAAGTTCGGCATAGCGCAGATCGCGGTATAGCCTCCGTGCGCCGCCGCCCTCGTTCCGCTCTCCACCGTTTCCTTATACAAAAAACCGGGCTCTCTGAGATGTACATGAACATCTACAAAGCCCGGAACAATTAATTTCCCCTCTAAATTGTAAACAGTAGTATTCTCTAAATCATTTTCAGAAAAATCAAGAAAAAGTCTATCTGCGGAAAGCAGTACATCCGCTTTCCCGATTCCTTCATTCGTATACACATAGCCATTTTTCAGAAGTACCTTACTCACCTTGTCCTCCTATCCTGCCCAAATGTCTGCAAGAGTATAGCAAAAAATAAATGGGGTGACAAGGGGGAAAAATGGACTTTGAAAAATACAGCTGTAAAGTTCTTATAATGCTGCGCAGTCCTGAAAGGGGGTAATCTGAGCCCGTCAGCACTTGCTGAAAGCAAGCATAGCGTAGCTTGAAGCTTAGTGCTGCTACGAGGCGAGGTTAGCGGGAGCGTGCCCCATTTCAGGACAGCGTAGCATTAAAAACAGCTTTATTTTCAAATCTCCGGGACTTTGTTTCAGCAAAGGAGAGCTGAAACAAACTTTGCTTCGCAAAGCACACCCCTTCGGGCTGTGGTCGGTACGGGACGACTTTTCTGAAGAAAAGTCTTTCCCTACTCATCCCAGCCCTTCTTTTGGCATGAGGAAGGCAAGCATGGTCTTCTCTTCTCCTTCTTCCAGTTTTATATCATCTAAGTGGGTCTGCTTGGGGAAGTTCATGCTGTCCTCGGACTCCACAAGGAGCCAGTTTACTCCTGCGTGCCGTGCGTCTTCCAGGGCATCCTGCTGTCTTTTCCTTCTCCGAAGCAACCTTCCAAATCAATCACATCCACTCTATAGCCTTCGTCTTTTTTCCGGATAATTGCCGGATAATAATACGTCATTTTTATTGTCCTTCTTTCTATACATTCCTTTTTCAAATACAAAGATAAGTGCTTGATTCGTTTTACAGTTATCCCAACATTCTCTTTCTATATTGGTTTGGCGTTTCTCCCATAATAGTTTTAAAGGTCTTAATAAAGTTACCTTGATTATGGAAACCTGTATTCTTTGCGATATCCACTATCTTTTCCTCGGTCTTAATCATCAGATCCGTTGCCTTTTTCACGCGATAGCGATTGAGGTACTCCAAAGGGGGGAGCCCCACATGATTCCCGAAAAATCGAGTAAAATATTGCTCATTTAACCGGCAAAGAGAAGAAAGATTATGAATATACAATTTTTCCTTATAATGCTCTTCCATGTATAAGATGCACTCTTTCAGAAGCTCCGCCTTGTTTCCCTCCTCTGTCGGACTCTTCTCCCGAATCAATCCCATACCTTCCATAGTCGCAAAAAGATGCAACATCTCTGCCCGCATATGCATGTGGTCCGCCAGGCCACGAAGACTGTATTTTTTGCAGGACTCTATGCTTTCCTCTCTCAAACCGTGCTTATGAAAATATTGCACCATACGGGAAAAACTCTGCACTGCATCAATAAAGCCCATATCATTTAGACTGATTTCCTCCGGGAAAAAATGCTTCTCTTCCCGTAAAGGAGCGAAAAACTTCTGCTCTACAAAGTCATTTTCCAAAAAACGAAACTCTTCCAGATTGAAGCAGAGAGAATGCTCTACCGCCTTATCCGAGGTTGCATAAATTCGATGAAAACAACCTTTGGGAATAAAATAGAGACACTCCTCTTTAATCAGCTTCTCCTTCAGATTCAGATAAAGCTGAAACTCACCCTCCTGAAAATAAATCAGTTCATCATAGTCATGCCACTCGGCTTCCACAGCAAGTCTTTCCCTTTTTCCACTGACGCTGCTAAACAAAACGGGAAAATGCAAATCAGAAAGACCGGATCTATTCTCTTCTTTCATTCCTTCCCCCTTCCGTTTAGCTAAAGCACAAGATATTTCGTACTCGGAATCCTTTTCAAAACACACTCTTTTATTAAGAAAGCATGCTCGTCGGAGCAATGCAATGGAATCTATTTTTTCCCCGCTTAAAAAAGGGGCAGTAGAAAATCAAAATAATAAAGAAATTCTTTTGCAATATAGGTCTGAATGCGGGGTAGTCTGAGCCCGTCGGTACTTGCGAAAAACAAGAGAAACGCAGTTTTTCGCTTAGTATCCGTTACGTGGCGAAGCTAGCGAGAGCGTGCCCCAAGTTCAGACCTATATTGCTTAGAAAATTATTTTGATTTTTTACAGCCCCTATATTAACATAGGAAAATGCTTTTATCTATAGAATCGAGGGCTCTCTCAAAAGATTTATCGCCGCTTCTTCCGAAGATTGGTCATCGCTCCCTTGAAAGAAATTCTTAAATCAGCTCTGCAACTTTCTTCGCCACATCCTGCATGTCCGCAGTCGGCTCGAAGCGTTCTACAACATTTCCATCTCTGTCTACAAGGAACTTAGTAAAATTCCATTTAATATCCGGATTCTTCTTATAATTCACATCTCTTGTAAGGCACATAGCTGCCATGGCAAGCCCCTTCGGACTGTGGCCAAAAGCCTTCAAATCCCCTTCTGCTCCTTTAAGAAGGCATAAAGAGGAAGGGCATTTTCTCCGTTGACATCGGACTTCTTCATCTGGGGGAACTGGGTATTGTAATTTAAAGTACAAAACTCATGAATCTCCTCATCCGTTCCCGGAGTCTGACCCGCAAACTGATTGCAGGGAATATCAATAATTTCCAAGCCTTTCTCATGATATTCTTCATAGAGCTTTTCCAGGTCTTCATACTGCGGGGTAAAACCGCAACCGGTTGCCGTGTTTACAATGAGCATCAGCTTTGCCCTTGTTCTCCGCCAAAGAAAGCTCTCCGCCTCCTACCATCGGTACTGAAAAATCATAAATATTCATATCTTCCTCCTTTTTGATCCTTACTACTCTGTACTGCTTTTGTTTGAAAATATCTGCCATGCACACTTGCCTCCACTCTCTCCCCTACCCGATATACGAGATGGTTATAAAGCAAAGAGCAACTTTTAATTGCTTACAATTTAATTATAAACAATATTTTTAGTCTGTCAAGAAGTTTTGATAAGTGATTTGTCAATTTTTGTCCTTGAAATGCTCTTTTAAATAGGATATCATTAGTTCGGATAAAGCGAAATAACGAAAAGGAGACTCTGACATGATCGTATTAGACTTTGAGCTAAAGGGAGTTTACGGATTCAATGATTTTCATATCAATTTCAGTTATCCCAAAAAGATTGTCAATTCGATTATCGATCAGGAATATCTGAAAGGAAGAGAGCGGTTTCGCTATAAGAAGGCTGTAATTCTTATGGGTGCAAATGCTACAGGAAAGACCAGCCTTGGAAAGGCTTTGCTTCGTATTTTCGGATATATGACTGATGGGAATCCAACACCGCTGTATGAGATGGTTTCAAGCGATAAGGGATATTTCAGTATTGATTTTGTAAATGGTGATTACCGCCTGCAGCGGTTGTCAGCTCAGATTGATGCTTCTAATCAGGAGATTGACATTCAGTATCAGACTGCAGACATTGATATGATGGATTCGTATGAAAAATGTGTAAAGAAGCTGAAAGATCAAACAATAGAGGCAACCAGAACCGCTACAGCACTTAAGAAGCTGGTAGGTGCTGTTCGATATCGTTTTGCATATCCTGAAATAGAAAAATCTTTGAAACTTACAGGTGCAAATAAAAGCATTTTGTTGAAGACACTGCGTGCTGTTATTGGAACGCTTGATCCTACATTGCAGGACGTTAGTTTATCAAAAGATTTGAAGGATACCTTTATTATTCGGCGCGGTGGAACGGAAATCATCATTCAGGAAGGTAAACTGCTGAACCGGGAGATTCTGTCCAGTGGTACAGCAGAAGGAATAGATGTCGCAATGTTCCTTGCTGCAATGGCGACAAAAGAAAGCAGTTTCTATTATTGTGATGAACATTTTTCTTATATTCAGAGCGATATTGAAAAACGGATTTTCGGTATTATGCTGGATCGTATCGGAGACGATGAACAGTTGATTTTTACAACGCATAATACAGATATGCTGGATTTGAACCTGCCGAAACATAGTTATGTGTTTTTGCGTAAGCATCTGGAGGAAGGTGTATATCAGGTTTCTGCTGTTTCTGCATCGGATGTACTGAAACGAAATACAGACTCTATACGCTGTGCAGTCGAGAATGATGTGTTTGCTTCAGCTTCTAGCAGGATTCCTCATCTGGACAAGAGTTGGAAATGGGCGGGTGGGAGAGCATCAAAGGTCTTGTCGAGCCCTATGACAAAAACGCTCTGAAGCATTTAGTTTTGTGGAGAATAATAGTTCTCAAATTAAAACATTATAATCTTTGATGCCTCGTTGGGAAACCAACGGGGGATTTTTTTCTTACATGAATGCTATTTAAAGAAAGAAGTTCGCGAGAACTCCATTTTCCATCGTATAAGGCTGGGCAATCCTTCTTATCTGTAGTAAGATGCATTCTGAATCATTGCAACAAAGAAGATTTCACTCTGGAAAGGAGATCTCTATCCATGGAAAGCGGAAAATTAAGCCTTTGTGCAACTCCCATAGGGAAATCTGGAAGACATCAGTTTCCGTGTGCTCCGCACCCTGAAAGAGGCGGACTGTATCGCAGCAGAGGATACGAGAAACTCCATCAAGCTCTTAAACCATTTCGAAATAAAAACACCGATGACCGCCTACCACGAATTTAACAAAGGTCGAAAAAGCAAGAGATCTTGTGACGCGTCTTTTAAAAGGAGAAAATATTGCGCTCATTACCGATGCAGGTACTCCCTGTATCAGCGATCCCGGAGAAGAACTGGTGAGACAGGCGATTGATGCCGGTATTCGCGTGGAAAGCCTTCCCGGTCCTGCCGCCTTTGTTACCGCTCTGACTCTTTCCGCCTTAAATACAAGACGCTTTGTCTTTGATGCCTTTCTCCCTACAGAGAAAAGCAACAAAAAAGAGCGTAAAGCAATCTTGGAAAGCCTTTCTAAAGAGGAAAGAACCATTATCCTGTACGAAGCACCGCATCATCTGAAGAAAACCTTGGAGGATCTTCGAGAGACTTTTCAGGAAAATCGAGCCTTGAGCCTCGCAAGAGAGCTGACAAAAAAACATGAGGAGGTTCTATACTTTACTTTGGACGAGGCGATTGAGAAGTACCAGGAAGAAGAGCCAAGAGGCGAATATGTTTTGGTTCTTGCAGGAACTTCTCGAGAAAAAAAGCTTCTGGAAGAACAAGCAAAATGGGAAACACTCACGCCGGAAGAACATTTTGAGCACTACATCAAAGAAGGCCTGAACGAAAAGGATGCCTTAAAAAAAGTTGCAAAAGACAGAGGCATGGGAAAACGAGATGTCTATAAAATGATAAAAGGGTGACGACCGTCACCCTTTTATCTATCTCCTATATCTCTTCTTCTCTCTTCTTAAATACTCTCCCAAAAGAACTGCACTTAGAATACAGAGAATCAGATTTCTTGGCATGTGGCTATTGTCTCCTGTCGGGATAACTCTGCCGTAGATATCCATCTTTCCTTTTCGCATTGCTCCCAGCATTTCTCCAATCAGCTTGAGTTCTTCAAAATCTTCCTTGCTTAGTTCCCGATTCTCTCCGAGCAGCTCTGCAAGACGCGCTTCCAGCTCCTTCTTTGTATAGCCGCCTGCTTGCTTTCCCTTCTTTCGAATCCTCTCCAAAGTTTCTTTCTTCTCTCCTTTGGAATACAATTTCGGAACACCATAACGTTCAATATACTTTACTATTTCCGGAGGAAGTTTTGCTTTGTCAATGCGAATGGGGTTTCCCGCCTTGTCAATTCCTATCGGGGGGACTGTAGGCGTCCCGTCTCCCGGCCCGCCTTTTTCTCCTCCTGATAAAATGGGGATTCCGGGGCCAATCTCGGAACTGCCGCCACCAGGGATGACACCCTTCCTTTTCCCTCCAAGACCGCTACCGATGCCGCCCGAAGATTCTCTTGGATAAAGCAGCCATTGCAGTACCGGAATCTGTATAAGCTCTTCTCCTGCACCAAGGATACCTTCTTTGTTCATAAGACGGTATATCTTTAGAGGTTCATCCATATTTGGTCTTCGAATATAGAGGTCTTCGTTCTTTAAATGCTGTCTGGTATCTTGGACGAGCGGAATTTCTTGCATCTCTTCCATAGGAAAGCACACGGATTCTCCTTGTTCCGTCATCCTCTTCCACCACTTGGAATGCCATTTCATTCTTCGGATTGTTATATTCCCGCTCCTCCGTAATATTCAAAAGGAGATAGTCCTGCGAAAGAGTGAGCTTATCTATGCTAAGATTTCCATCGAGATCATTTTCAAAAATCTCCTGTAAGAGATATTCTTCTCCTCGATAGTTCAACGTTTCCCTTGCATTTCTTTCCGGGTATTCCGAAGCCTGTTCTATACTGTCCTCCCCCTTTTTATCTCCTTTTAAAAGCTCGGATAAATGCCAATTTTTCTTCACATAAAGAGCGTATTTCTGTCCCCCTATATCTTTTTTTCTTGTTTCAAAATCGGTCGTATGGAAGGAAAGAGCTCCTGTTTTCAGACGGTAAGTAAAGATGGGATGTTGTCCGAAACTAAAATCTTCCATAGCTCCGGAAGATTCCTCCGTCATTGTAATGTTGCTGTCGGATGCCACGGTAATCTTGTAGACTCCCAACTGACTCGGTGAAAGCTCCAGATTCTTTCTCAGTTCCTGATCCTCTGTAAATCCTGTAGCATGAAGATAGTACGTCTTTTCTCTCTCCAAGCCGAACACGCTGATATCTCCCTCGTAATAAGGTCGATATCCGTTTATTTTTTTAGCGCGTATGCTTCCCGCAGTCACAAGGGAATCCACCTTATAGCTTGTCCAATGCGTCGGTGCAGGGACTCTCTCTCCATTTATAGTGAGTTTTGTTCCTGCCGTAAGCGGATGCAATCCGTCCGGATCCGTGGAAATCAGATAAGACATTCCGTAAAGTGGAAGAGTCTCCTTCTTTCCCGTCCGTTCCTGATGCTCCGCTCGAACGGAGAACTGCAAGGCAGTCCTTTCTCTTGCAAGTTCCAAATTGTTTCCACTTACCTTATAAATGCTTTGTTCATCCACAGGAGAAAGAATAGTAATCTGGTTCTTATTATTAATCTTAAACTTCAGTTCCTTCATGGGACGGAGCGATTTCGGAAGATTGGTGCCTTCCTTTATGGTATAAACCTTTCCTGCAAGAAATTCTCCGGAAATCAATTTCTTTCCATCAGAATCTGCCGTATAAGCTCTTGTGCTCTCCGTCGTTGTTCCGTTAAATACACCGCTTATACTGAACTCCTGTCCGCCAAGCTTTCTCTATTCTCCCAATGCTCTTTTTTCTTATCTTCTTCACTATAAGAAAGTAAGGGGTCAATAGCAGAATGTAAAATCTGAACTCCGTTTACGGCATTGGTTCGTGTTTCCTGAATTTCCGTTTTCTCTGCCAAGAAGCGGAAAGGTCCGTAAACGCTTGGCGTACCGTCATCATTTAAGTCCAACAAGTATCCGTGAGGCTCTATCAGCTCCTTGATATAGTAGTCCTGATACCAGTCCAGTCCGTCAAATATCAATTCACCTTGATTTCCTCCGGCCCCGGTAATACCGACTACTGCAGTACCGGCTTTTTCCACAGGAGTACTTGCCGCACTATCCTTATACAGACCAAACTTTGCACCATTTAGCTTGATGCTATGATCAAAGTCATCTACCTTTAGAATCTTCAGTTTCCCCGGGATGCGGCTGTTTTTTGCAATCCCTACCTCATCTCCGCTTGCTCCCGGACTGCTTCCATTTTCTTCCGCTATTTTCTCTGTAAAGGAGCAGGCTTTTACCGTCTTCTTCTCTCCGGCACCGGCCAAATCATCCTTAGTTATGACAAAGACATATTTTTTGTTTTTCTTTACACCGGCGATTGTTTCCTGCTCGACAGTATAGCCTGTAGGAGGAGTTTCTTCGACAAAATAATAAACGCCTAAGGCTAAACCGTCACGAAGAGATACTTTTTGATTCTCTTTTTTCCTCTCCTCCTCGTTTCCCGCCTCGCTATAGGTCTTATGAGTCAGACCTGCCGCAAGAGTTTTTGTAGAAATAACACCGTTTTCATCGCTTGTAAGTTCTGCCAGGAAAATATCATCCGTCTCCAATCTGCCGTCTAGCGCAGTATAATCATAGTCCGGTGCAGCAGAATCCTTCAGTTTATTGGCATGCACATCCAAGGCCTTTGCCTTATCATATTTCCCGGAATCCTTTACCTGATACAGCTTAAACTTTGCTCCTTTTAGCTTCGCATAGTCCGTTCCGCCGACTGTCTTCGGTTCTCTATCTTGCTTAATCAAAGTAGCGTGCGCCAGGATACGAACTGCTTTAATCTTTAGTTCCGTTCCCTTCTTTTCGCCTTCCTTTGTTATTTCTCCGGAAATATTTTTCTTGCCGCTGATTCCTGCAACTTCCTTCATCTCTTTTCCGTCATGACTGATTTGGAAAAGATAATAGTCGTTTGTCGGGTGATTCCTTTCATAGAGAACAGATTGCTCCGCTCTCTCCAAACGATAATAAGAATCCGCATGGAGCTTAGAAACTTCATGAGAATGATTTCCTGAATTTGTCCAGGTCGCAACGGCTATAGCACTTAATTTGTCTCCGTGACTATCCGCTTCATAGAGTTTAAACTCGGAATGTAAAACCGTGTTGTCATATTGGTCTGTTTCTTATGAATGTAAACTTTGTAGGATTATTCTTTAAAACCAGAGTTCCAACATTTAGAAGTGACTTTATTTCAAAAATACCGTCCTCATTTCCGCTTGCACCAACAAATTCCAGCCCGCTTCCATCTTTTTTGAGCCTGAAAATACCGCCCTGCTTTACACCAATCTGATAGCCTTTGGGAGCATTTTCTTCTATAAGTTTGTATTCGTAGCCCGACTTTAATACAGCCTCCAAGCTAAAGCCGGTAGTCGATTCCAGTACTTCCCCGGTAATCGGGATATAGGCTTCTTCTCCATCTTCTGTCAAGCCATAGGTATTGCCATTTCCCAGAAAAGCACCCTTCACCGTATCCCCTAAGAAATCTCCCTTCTTTCCATATAGACGGAACTTACTTCCGCTAAGACTGTCTGCCGTCTCAATTTGCTTTTGGAAACGAAAGATTGTCGGCTTGTTGTTTAAAACGATCTTCTCTCCGTCCATGGTTCCGGTATAAAGGAGGTCTGCCGGACTTCCCGTTCCGCTTGTGTCTTTCTCTTTTTTTACTTCAAATGTAATCGAAGAAGGCTTCATGATGAAGTAACCTTCCGCAGTAGCCGTTTCCTCCAGTTTATACATGCCCCATGGAAGCTCCGATACTTCCAGCCCTGCTATTCCCAGAGCGGAAGGAGCCGTAGAAATATTTTTCTTATCTGCGTCCAGCTCTACTTTTCCGTCATAGATATAAGCACCTTCTGTTAATCCTGCTCTCAGCTTAACTTGTACCGCTTTTTTGTCATCAATAGTGCCATCCGGGTAAATGAACAACTTGAATTCCGCCTTTAAGTTGTCCCTATTCCCCGCACTTACTCCCCTTCGATAGGGATTGGTCAAATCCGAATTGGCAGACTCAAAAATCTTTTTGACCTTCAGTGTACCAACCTTATACCCTCTTTGCTCTCTGACATCGATAAAGATATCCGCCTTCTTTGTTTCACCGACCATGGGCACAATATTTTTGGTTCCGCTTTCACTTCCCTTTATGGAATATGGCCCATAAACCGTAGTATCTCGGGCATATCCTTTGGGGGGCAATATTTCCATAACATAATAGTTTTCATTTCGCTTCCCCATAAAACGAATATTTCCCTTGGAATTACTGATCTGGAGGTCTTCAGCCAGACCTTGCAATTGTTCCACGGTCGCCGTCTCTGTTAATTTGTCTTTATCACTCGCCAAAAAGAGTCCATATCTGGCACCCGAAAGCACCACATTTCTGGACAAGGCATCCGCTTTTTTCATATTAAAGCGGACTCGACTGCCTGCGGATGTAAATTCAAAATCTTCTACCTTTACAATATAGCTGCTGCTGCTTTTTCCACTTTCTACGGAAACCGTATTCTTTGTTTCCTTCAGTTCCGCTCTGTTGTTCACCCTAAGAACCGTGGTGTATTTTAAAAGATAGGTATCGGTAGTATTTTCGGGAAGCGTAACTTTCAGCGTAGTTTGCAGCTTATCGGGTTCTCCCGGATGCAGCGTATCCGGAACAAAGCTCCTTAATCTTTGCTTGTACCAGCCTGTATTATCCGTTTCCGGAGACTGAGGCAGTTCAACAACACCGGGGTCGGAAGCATTTTCATAAATTTCCGTACTTCCCGGCTTATGCTTCGTTTTATAGAGTTTTACTGTAGAGTAATCCAAATAGAGGCCGTCCGGAATAATATCCGCTAACACCACCCTGTCTTTGAGCTTTGCGCCCATCGGGTTAATGAGCACCGACCACTCAATGCTGTTTGCCTCATCCCCTTCGCCTTGTTTTCCGCTCTTTTTCAGAATTTCATTTCGTAAATTCTCCGCTGTCCCGGAGCCTTCTTTAGTCACTTCCACCGTGGTACTCGTTAATGGAGGAACCTGCGATTGCGGGAAAGTCGTGGAGTCCAGCGTCGCCTTTGTTCTTTACGAATATCTCTACCGACTCCAGATCATCTACACTGGTAATCGGTTTTTTGAAAAGCAATTTCCTGCCCGTCTTCATTTAAATAGGCATAAATATTCAATTCCAAAACATCCTTTAAACTGCTTCCAAGCTCTACCTTCACCTTGTGATGCGTGTTATCAATAGTCATTTCGGAAGACGGAACAGCGGTATCTGTTGCTCCCCTAATCAAAGCCCCTGTAGGATGATCCGGGTCGCTGCCGTCCGTAATGGTAAAATATCGAGAATCCAAGGGTTTAATGACATCTCCCTCTTTATAGAAAGAAGATTCCGTTCAGGTCATCCTCCAACTTCACATTCGCCAGGCTATCGAATTGATCTCCGTTTGCCGTAATTTTAAAATGGAAAAATGCTCTCTTATCCCCATCTCTGTAAAAGCTCTTCACTTCTTTTTTTAAGAGATTGTTTTGCAGAGATTGCATCTTCGAAACTGTTTTCTCATGCAGTGGGTGAGGATCTGTCTCATGCTCATACAGTTTGATTGTCGCGGAATTTACATAGTTATGATTCTCATTGTGACCAATGTAATATTCCGCCCTGGTTCGATAGTCAATATGCAAATTAGACAGCTTTAAGTCCTCACCTCTTTCAGGACGTCGGATGATCTCAATCCGCAATTTTCCCCCATCCGTTATGGCATTGGGAAAATATTGTACACTGATGTCAGCCATAGGCTGATGATCCTTTCCAAGAATCGTCTCTGTCTTCGTTGTTGTAAAAAAAGAGGCATTCTGTCTTCCTGAAAAAATCTCCGTATTGCCATACTTTATATACAGGTCATGCAAATTACTGTCCGAAGCAATCGTATCTTCAATGATTGCTTTTTCGTAGTCATCCCCCTTTGTCGATGTTTCCAAGACCCAGGAAAGTAAAGCCTTCTTTTTATCTACGCCATAGGTCTTTTTCTCTAAGAATGCCGTCTCAAACGGAACGGTCGTTACGGAAGGAGGCACCGGAACCTCCGAAGGACCGTCTCCCTCCGCAGTGGGATAGGAGACCTTGACTCTTGCCGTATTTTTCACGCCCTTTTTCGGAGATCCTCCGCCTACCGGAACTAAGGGACTGGACTCATCCACCTTCGTTTCAAAACTAATCTGATAAGCCTGTTGGAAATCTTCTGCAAAATGAATCTTTAAATTGGAACCTGACGCGGTATTTTCCACTTCATAGCTAACGGTCTGCGCACCTCCTCCTTCTAATTGCGTGAAACTTCCAGAAGGATTGGAGGCTTTGAGATTCACTTTTTCTTCAATTCCATCTCCAAGATTTTCTATCGTTATACCTTTAACTTCATCCAGAGTAAGCCCGCTGCTCAGTTCATCCACAACTGTTGCCTTGTAAACACGGGCATTATTTATTAAAATTGATTTTCCATCTGACGCGGTTTCCGCTGATTTGCTGGCCTTCCTTTTTCAGGATCACCTTTTCCACGATTTGCTCTGCTGTCGAAGAAGTCTTTAAGGGATCCGGATCAAGCTTCGTAGGATCTTCATGTCTTAAACGAACCGTATTTTGGATATGAGAAGGATAAGGATCCTCAAATACCGCTCTCTTTAAACCCGTAGTAAAAGTCAGGGTTTGCGGTGCTCGAATAATACTATCCGATGCAGGCGGAAAGGTATAGGAATAGTGCGTTCTTCCTCCCGATTCCGTCCTGACCAATTCATTTTTAATATCCAAAACTGAAGTACTGTTCCACTTTGCGGATATGAGCTTCTGTTCCGTTTCATTAAAGGAATCCGTTATCGTAAGTCCGTTTAATCTGACTCCCTTGCTTTCCGTTCCTACTTCAATCTTCCACTCAATTTTTCCACGGTCTAAATGCGGAATAGCGGTCTTCTTCACTCCGGAAATTAACTCCGGAAGCCTTGGGAAATGCAAGATGTGCTTCATCTTAGGCAGTTCAATTTCAGAAGAAAAACCGTCGCTCTCCTCATTCCATTTACTATGATCCATCTTGAAATGCAGGAAAATATTGGCAATCGCTTCATCCACATCCAGATCCGGATCTTCTATTCCTTTTCCAAATTCAAGTTCCAGCTCCGCTCTGCCTTCCGCATTATTTCGAAATGCAGATTTCCAAAGAAGTTTATTTTCATCCGTTCTTATATCGTCCAGATAGCTATCCTTCGTTTCCGGAAGATTTGCTGTTGAAAAATCATTTCCAACAGCTATAAAGGGTTCCGGAAATGTAAAGACAATCTTATCTCCCTTTTTACATGTTCTGGGCCAATCCTTAAATTTCATGCCAAAGCTCATTCTGAGCTTTTCCAGATCCAAAGGAGAATAAGATCCCCCATTTAACTCCCACTTCTTCTCTTTACCATCTGCGGAAAGCGTCGGTGTAAAAGCCTCATATCCGCTGCCTCCGAAAAATCCGCCCTTGAGTTCTCCCAGAGAGAAATCGACCTCCGCCTTAATCCGATCCGATCCGCTCGTCTTCCCCTTCCAGATTGCCAGTGGAGAAAAGCTGTCCAAACTGAATTCCAAGCTTTCTCGTTTACTTCCAAAGCGTTTTTTTCTCTCTTTAACAAGAAGCTCCTCTACTTCAACATCCTCCTTTGTAACATCCAGAATATCTAAAGTACTGATTCCGTCTTCTCTTTTCTCTTCCTTTATGGGAAGATGGGCTGCCTGTAGTTCCCCGTCTCCCTCCAAAGGCTGTTTTAAGGTAAATTCTATCTCTACAGTCCCCTTATTCGGCTCGATTTCCTGATATTCCCCACTTTTTTCTTCTTCTAGAAAAGAAACCTATATCATATAGTCGAAGTTCCTTCGGAGAAAATGCATTCTGCTCCTCCTCGGAATCAGATTCCTCTTCAAGGTCTTCCGTTTCCGATATTTCTTTTTCCTTATGCTCTTTTAATGCTTCCGTATAAGCACTATACTGCTCCGGTCTTTCCTCTTCTCTTATCGGACGCACCAAAAAGACTATGCCCTTGGGAAGGCTTTCCGGAATAGAAAGTGTGGCCTTGACCGAAACTTCTTCGTCTGCATAGCTAAATACTTTCTTTTTATTGACTTCAAAATAAGAAGGACTTGCGGGTTCCATTTCCGAAGCGGAGGACTGCAGTTCTGCATTCTCTTCCTGCCTTTTCTGCTTCGCAATCTATTCCCTGATACAGCTCTTGTATAAAAGATTCTCCGCCTGCTCCGGAAACACTCTCGTTCCCGTCAAAAGAAAACACACTTCCTCCGTTTCCGCTCTCCCCCACAAAAGTCTCTCCGCTTTTCTCTTCTCCTGTAAGAGTGGAGAGCGTAAAACTTTGATTTTCTTTTTTGCTTTTCAGCGCAGGAATCTGCTCCTCACCTACAGCGATGATACTTTGAAATACAATGAGTAAAGCCAGAAATAAGGAAAATGTTCGTTTCATAAATGCCTCCGTCCTTATATTGTAAACTCGGAAATATCCTCGAATTCTTTATATTCAACTCGTATAAATTTGTATTAATTTGATGAACAATCCCTAAAAATAGTTTTTTTCAGTCAAAAGAAAAGAAAAAAACAAACTCATACTTATCATACTATATTTCGACAAAAAAATAAGTTTATTTTAATA
>BNJU01000268.1_pt1 | contig 58383 bp, 114 predicted proteins | sample 8539281 | NCBI WGS metagenome assembly BNJU01 (sample SAMD00202456, study PRJDB9452) | human saliva metagenome | isolation source: human saliva | place: Japan
GGAAGTCATTACGTATTGTTGAGCATTATATACTATTCTCAAAAATTATGATTTTAGGAATAGTTATGCCTCGTCTTGATCCCTTCTCTCTAATCTCAATGTGCCCACGCTCCTTAATTACAAGACTTGGCACCACATATTCCTGTTGTTATCAGTGCTATTGGACCAACGTGACTCCCAGATACGGACTTACACTGCCCAGGTCGGCGGTAGTACTGTCACTAAGAGAGCAAGGGTTAACACTCTCTGTGTTTACCCTTGCTGTTTTTATGATCAAATTCACCTCTTTTTATTCATACAATATGTCTCTTCCTACTATCTCATTGTGATATAGCCGTGATACGAAGTCATGTTGTCTGATCTGGCTATATCCGATAAGAAGATACCCGAGATTCCATACGACTTCTTGAGGTATGGGAAGTCTTGAGTTTCAGCCCATGCCGGCTTAGCCACCTTCTTGCTTGCGTTTTCAGTAGCTGTAACTCACGCAGACTGGCATGGAAACCACATCTCGACCAGGCGATCAAACTCACAATTATTTACTTCCTTGATAATCCTGCTGGATAGGCATCTTAAGCACTCATCCTGTTCGGTGTATGCCGGGATAAGCTCTTCCTGGTCCACTTGTCGCCTTCTTCCTGACTTATACCTTCAGGGTAACGAACCACGAACTGCCATCTGTAGTTAGGACCATCCTCAACCGTTCTGCCTTCCCCCTTGAAATCTTCTTCCCACCAAACTGGTACAAAAGCGAATATAAATGGAACTGTTCCAAGCTCCTCGTTCCCCTTCGTCGATCTGGCATCGTCACCTTCAAAGTTCTCTTCTTTTCCTTTTTCAATCAAGTGAGACTTTCCTTCATCAGGAATATTGTTCTGCCATACGAGTACGTCCTTAGGGAAGAACTCTGTCAGCGCCTTATGATGAACAAACTCTCTGATGTCATTTGGATTTGCCAGCCAGTAATGTTCAGTCATCTGCATCCTTACGGTTCCAAATCTCTCACCTCCCGGAGGTGTTGGAAGCGCCTGGTAGAATGCGTACTTAGATACATAAGGTCCAAACTGCGAAATGCTATCCGGAATGTGATATCTGTACAGCCAATTCTCAAGCTTTATTCTGTAATCTTCATGAGCCAAATCGACATAGATAAGGCTTCTAACTGGATAAAAATCAGGTCTCTTCATCGTGTTCTCTCCTCCTAATACGCCCCAAACTGCGTAAATTGCCAATCGCTTACAATCAATTAATTGATATCATTATTATAATTATAATAATAATATCTTTTCCAATTATCTTCTAAGCTCGTTAATCATTTAAACGCAAACTGCTATTGGAAAATTATATCCTGTTCCTGCATTACTCGTGGCAAATCGCTCTGATGCTTTTGTCAGCAACCGGTACCAAACCATAGCGATAATTACGTAGGGATGTAACATGGAATGAATCCAGCTACAACAGCAAACAACACTCGCTCATTGTTCCGTGACCGGCAACAAATACTACAAAATGCAGTCATCACAAGATCAAGAATAACTACAAAGAATAGAGCAATAATCATATTTGCAAGTAGGCCGAACTTGAAGGTATTGTCCTCTGCGTGCTTACTTGCAAACTTAAACCCAATCATTCCAACTGGTAAGAAGTTAATAAAGAATGTCAGCACATAAGCTAGGCAAAAAGCTGGAACAAATCTTTCCATACTTAGGTTTCACCGAGTGCAAGTGCAACGATTGTTACAACAATGCTCAATGGCAAATCCATAATTAGTGCATACTGCTGTTAGTTTTTACTCTTTAGGCATAATCACCCTCCATCCATCAAAGAAACTAATCAATAGTCCAAAATCGTTAAAATCAAAACGACCATGTTCGTTTATATTCTAAACAAACATGGTCGTTTTGTATAATTGAATATCGGGTATGCATTACATAACCGCGCTGTTATATTACATAGGCATATCAAAGAGAGACTTGCAGTTTATTATAGGCCCTGCACCGCATCCCTTTATTATCTGATAGAGTCTCTCACCTCGTCATTAGTGCTGCTTACACACCGCTACACTCTACATATTCAGCTTCAATAAGATCTAAAGTCCCTATATCCGCATCCTTAGATATCCTGCATATTCGTCACAAATCGCAACACCAAGGTTATACCTGACGCACTCTACCATAGATTCAAAAATTGCTTTACGAACTGAATATTAGGCCGAATCCTGCATTGGTTGCATAGATGTGTTGATACTCTTTTACAATTGAATCGTCCATTATACTCCACGGTGCAAAGAATTTCTCATTTACGAAATCTTCAGGAGACAGCTCAGCCTTGGAAGCAATAGGATTATATTTACAATAAATGAGTTTTTTCCTCGCAGTCAGAGACATTGCTGCTCTCATCTCTTAGCAAATGAATCAAATGTACTCTTGAGAGAAATCGCAAGATTCACTTCATCAGTAAGGAGCATTGTCGACAGTTCCCTTTAGCTCCATAGTAATTAATGATGATATCGACATATCCATGAGAATCTCTGAATTCCTTAATCACTCTGGTGAGCCAGGGTGAAAAATCCCAGCCCTCAAGTATACCGACAGTTATAGTCTGACTCGTAACTCCCTCGAGCTCTGAGACCTCAAAGCTTGATGTTTCCTATCTCTGCCTTGTATCTGCTAAAAATCATAATACCGCCTACCGGCCTCTGTGTCTCAGTGCGCTTGTTATTTCTAATAAAGAGTTTAACCCCTAATTCTTCCATAAGCGCAATCTGTTTAGAAATAGCGGGTTGAGAGACAATAGCTCTTCCGAAGTCTTGGTAAAACTTGAGTTAGTAGCTACGGCCATAAAATAATCGATTTGAAGGTCATTCGTCATTCATCGCCCTTTACACACAGTGATAACTTCAATTCATATAATGTACGCCCAGCTGCTACGTTCGTCAGCAGCAGCTAGGGCTTTTCTTCCTGGTGTCTTTGTGTGATGGAATAATCTAAATCCTGTAAATGCCATTGCGATTCCGTACTTGTTGCACGACCCACCTACCAGGTCGTCACGAGTTGATCCGCCAGGCTGAGCAATATATGTTGCACCGCTCCTGCGAGCTCTGGTCAATATTGTCGCTAAATGGAAAACGCATCCGACGCAACAGAAACGCTGCTTATCGCAGAGAGTATCTTCTCCTCAATTGTAAATGGCTGTGGCTTTTCGCAGAAGAGTGTCTCCCACTGATATCTCCACGTGACTCTGGCGTATCCTCCATAGCAATATATCTGTCGATAAATTATCCTTATCAGGTCTCTTTTGGACCCCTTTGAATCGGCAGATTCAGAACCATATCTCGTCTCGTCGGAGATGCCAGTTATCTGCCTTTGCTCCGGCAAGTCTGGTACATCAAAATTGACTGCCGTCCTGCTCCTACACCCAATAGTCTGTCCATCAACAGCATATGCAACTGAATTGACTGGTGTATTTAAGCGCAATAAGGGCAATTACGAGATCCTCCTTGCCTCCTCCGTAATATTCTTATTTTCCGTTACAACCCTGCTCTAGGCACGACCTGTCAATCTTGATGTCGTTATGCTTCTGTTCAAAGGTTATCCCAAATACCTGTTTTTGGTCTCCACATCCGGAGCCTTGAAATCCGATTTAACCTGAGAATAAGATACTCGTCTCTTTTCTTCTGCTTGAGAAGCTCAAGAGCTTCATCTGTAAATCCGGTGCAATGATGCCATCAGAAACCCTCGCGCTTGACGAGTCTTGCGCAGGTCTCATCGCACACATCGCTTAGTGCGATAAAATCTCCAAAAGATGACATTCTATCTGTACCTCTAGTTTCCTGGCGTAGGCAGTTGCAATTGAGATTCATCGAGCCCCGGGAACATCATCAACAAAGCGTGCCTCTTAAGCCTATCGCCTGCGTAACTCTGCCAACAGCTGCAGCGTGACGGGCCAACATGCTTAGCGACGCAGCAGCAGCCTTCCTGTTGCTGCTTTTGATTTCACCTCACCAGCTGCCATCCGTTAGTGCATCCAGCAGGTTGATATACCGGCCCTGCCATTCAGAACTCGAAAGGCAGCTGTCAGAACCATCTTCCATATATACAGAAGCCGGTTTCTGATTAGATTACATCCATATTTTTAGTTCGATATTTTTCATTAATTCCACCACCCTAACACTAATAAAGCGAAATCATAAGTTAATCTCTCGTCTCGATTGCCTTTTTGTGGATGACGCCTCGATGATAGATCTCATCATCGCTGATTAATTCCTCGACCCTGTGAATGACTTCTCACCCACATACAACTTCGGATCCATAGCCGCCATAATTTCATCCCTTGATAATCCAAAAGATGAATCATTGGCAATCCCTATCTCACAAGGTCGTTGTTGAGACCATCTTCTTGACTCTTAGTGTTGCAGCATGTGAATGGATCCTAATCTGCTCGTGCAGCGCCTGTCTGTTGCCGCCCTTCTTAACGGCCTCCATCATTATGTTCTCAGTTGCAATGAACGGAAGCTTTTCCATTGTACGAGCATTTATTACTTTAGGGTACACCACCATATCACTTGTGATATTGATATACAGATTAAGAATCCCGTCCAAAGCTAAAAAGCTTCAGGGACCGAAATTCTTGTTAGCCGAGTCATCCAGGGTTCTCTCAAACCACTGCGTAGCAGCTGTAATAGCCGGATTTAGCGAATCAATAACGACATATCTGGCAAGCGATGTGATCTTTTCTGATCTCATTGATTGCGTTTGTAAGGCATCGCAGATGATCCAATCTGATGCTCTCTCAAAAAGGCTCCTCCATCTCGCCGAATGACTGCAGAATTCTCAAGATCATTAGAAAAACTTTGATGCGCTTTTCTGTAAGCCCTGAAAGCGACGATAATATGTTAGCGTCTCACTTACGAGTGTACGTCTGTCCTGAAACCGACACATCCGGACACGCCAAAGGTATTTTACATAATCTCGTCAAGCTTCTTGACTTTTGGATTCATCGTTGTTAAAGAGCTCCATGAGTTGGCCTGAGTACTGGTTGTACCTTTGAGCCAAGTATGCGAAGATTCGTGAGTCTTCGCTCAAGCTCAACCACATCAAGGGACAGTTCATACATCCACAGCGAAGCTCTTCTTGCCAACCGTTGTGAGCTGAGCTGGCTGAAGATGTGTATACGCCAGACAAGGCATATCTTTGTATTTCTCTCGCAAATTTCTTGAGATTGATAAGCAACCTGTACAGACTCTCAAGAATAAGCTCAAGAGCCTCCTTCATCAACAGAACGTCGGTATTATCACCAACGTAACACGATGTAGCACCGAGATGAATTATAGCTCTGCCTTGGGGCAACGCTTGCCGAATGCATATACGTGACTCATTACATCATGGCGAACATCCTTCTCACGAGCTTCGGCAACCTCAAAATCCACAATATCCTTATTGGCTTCCATCTCCTGAATCTGTTCTTCAGTGATATCAAGCCCTCAGCCTCGCGCTCTGCTTTTTAGCTAGAGCAATCCACAGCTCATGCCAGGCAGTGAATTTCTTCTTTTCGGAGAAGATATACTTCATCTCATTGCTCGCATATCTGGTCGACAGCGGCGACATATATTGCAATCTTGTAGTTTCCATTAGTCCCCCATCCTCTTATTGTAAATTTTAACTTCCCTCTCGAGCGTATCAAAATCAATCATCATAGTGCACAGAGCAATCTTATTGTCTGCATCCAGGCTGTTCCAGATTGTCTCAGCTAAATTCTTCAAAGGAATCGGGAATTCTGAACAACTTTGGTTCACCTTCAAATGTAGGTAATGGCGAATCATTGCCTCTCATAGGTATGTATGAAATGTCCTGTGTTATCTCGAGATGCATACTCATAGAAATATCTGCTGCAATCAGTTCCATGACCATCTGAATCCTTGAGAATGCTGAGCTTGTAGGAGCCATCTACCATATTCAGAATGCTGCTGATTCTAGGAGTGAAGTGCGGAGCGTCCGGCTCAAAGCATCTAGTTCTGAGAGCTTCTTCAAAAGTTTTTCCCTCGTTGAGGAATTCCTCGACTGTATCGGTTTGATCGCCATTAGTGACAATAAGATTTCTACCGTTAGTCTTAACGGGATAATATATGATGAGTGTTGGATCTATTTCGGCATTCTTATCAAACGGTGCGATAGCAATCATATCGGCATCTTGGTAAAACACTCTGTTACGGCTATTTTCACTTCTTCCCATTATAAAATAGGCAACGGCAATCCTCCTTGATGTTTTTCCAATCAGGATGCCCCTGCCCCAATAGTCATTAGAAGCGAGAAAACTAAGTTCGTTAATTTGTATCTTGTTCATTGCTCACCCCTATCTAAATAACTCTGCAATATTATTATAGCTGCTCGTTTATCTATTACCTTTTTGTGGTCGTCCCTTTTAACATCGCCGGCTATGAGGATGTTTTCCGCAAGTTTGGTTGTAAATCTTTCATCTTGCCACACAAGCTTTACATGTGCAAGACCCGAACTTCTAAGCTTATTTTTCAAGCATAGTACGGAATTCACGTACTTTTTCAGTCTGTATACTGTCGGTTCCGTCAAGGCCAAGAGGAAGCCCTACCACAATAGTATCACACTCTGTATTCGCGCACTAAACCAAGCACCTTGGTAGTGTCCTTTCGAATACCAACACGCTCTATCGTAGTGACTCCCTGCGCAGTGATATCCAGCAGATCACTTACTGCAATTCCTATCGTCTTATCACCGACATCAAGTCCTATTTTTCTCATAAATAATTCTATTTATCCAGTTCAAGATAAGACTTTAGGATCTCCTCAAGGAGCTCGTCTCTCATCAATCTTGAGAATCAAATTTTCTGGCATCATTGTGGCTTGTACATATAAGATGGATCACCGGATGTCAAGTAGCCTACCATCTGATCGATAGCATTATAGCCTCTCTCCTGTAGGGAATCATAAATCTGATGAAGCGCTTCTTTATTGGAAAGCTGTTTCATCTTTGCGCTTTCAAACAAAATAGTGTCCTTGCTCATATCTGCCTCCTATTTTTATAAAATCATATAAAATATATTTTAGTTGATAGGCAAAATAAGTCTGTTACACATCTGCCCATCGACTTGCTAACTTTATTTACTTACTACCAGCTTCTCTGCCAGCGCAAATGCCTCATCCAGCTTGCTCACATCCTTAGCCCCAGCCTGAGCCATACCGGCCTTGCCACCGCCATTTCCACCAGCCACCTGAGCTATTTCCTTAACAAGCTTTTCCTGCATGGAAGCCATCACTACAAGCTCGTCACTTACGAAAACTATGATAGCAATCTTGCCATCATTAACTGCAGCTGCCACAAATATAGATTTGCTCTCCCTGGATTTGATAGCATCAGCCATCTCTCTGAGCTGTTCTACGTCCGTATTGTCAAATCTTCTCGTAATTAGCTTGATGCCATTGATATCAACGCCAGCCAAGATAACGTCGTCAAGAGCCCCCGCAAGCTCATCTGCTTTTTAATGATTTAACTGTCTTCTCCAGCTCCTTATTATCGGCAACCAGCTGTGCAGCCCCTCTTTTCCAGATCATTTGGATTAGATTTTAATAGCTGTACATACGTTTGAAATCAGGCTTTCCTTACTCTCAAGATAATCGATAACCTGAGTTCCGGTAATCGCCTCAATTCTTCTAATTCCGGATGCAATACCAACTTCAGCTGTAATCCTGAAGGCTCCGATTTTGCCGGTATTATCGATATGAGTACCACCACAGAACTCGACGCTGTAGTCGCCCATGCTACAACTCTGACAATCTCACTGTACTTTTCACCGAAAAATTGCCGCATGCCCCCAGCTTCTGAGCTTCTTCAATTTTCATCTCCTGCATGCGGATAGGGAGAAATGCATCAATCTTGGCATTTACAATGTCCTCAACCCTGCTTGATCTGTAGCAAAACTCATCGCCTCAAAGTGATTGAAATCAAATCTCAAATACGCTTCGTCCACGTATGATCCCGGCCTGGGCTACGTGATCGCCCAGTACATCCTTAAGAGCCTGCTGCAAGATATGAGTAGCGCTGTGCCCTCTAGCGGTTCTGTTTCTGCAAACAGCATCTATCTTAAGCATCGCCTTATCTCCGGCACTTACAGCATCAGCCGATTCATCGACAAAGTGCAGATAAATGTCATTCTCTTTTGTTACATCCACTACATGGTAGTCATTTCCTGCGACAGTAATTACTCCGGCATCGTGTAGCTGTCCGCCACCACGTAGCAAAATGGAGTTCTGTCAAAAATCAGTATATCCTTGCCATCGTTACTGCTGGAATACAGCACCTCAGCTTCGGCTTCAGTTTCAGTGTATCCGAGGAATTCAGTCTTAGGCAGCTTGTCGTACTCTGCAGCATCCTTCCATGCTACCTCAGCTGTAGACTTCTGACCCTGACGAGCCAGTTCCTTCTGCCGATTCATGTTATCCTTGAAACCATCCATATCCACAGTGATGCTTCTATCGGCAAGAATTTCTTCAGTCATCTCAACAGGGAAGCCATATGTATCATATAGCTTAAACGCATCTGCACCATCTAGCACTGTCCTTCCGGACCTTCCAGTGCAGCGGCGTACTCTTCGAGAATCCCCAGGCCCTTATCCATCGTCTTTGCAAACTGTTCTTCCTCGATAGTAATTATTTTCTTTATATAGTCATACTTATCAACGAGTTCGGGGTAAGCACTCCCGGAAACTTCAACTACAGAATCCATCAGCTCTGCCAAGAAATTTTTCTCTTTGATTCCAAGAAGCCTCCCTTGCCTGGCAGCTCTCCTGATAAGACGTCTAAGCACGTATCCTCTGCCCTCGTTGCTGGGCATAATACCATCAGCAATCATAAAGACCATAGAACGCAGGTGGTCGGTAATAATTCTAAGACTGACATCAGCTGTGTCATCACCGGCTTGATACTTCACATCCGCCATCTTCGCAACAGCATCCAGAATTCTTCTGATAGTATCTATATCAAAGATAGAATCAACATCCTGCATGATGCATGCAAGTCTCTCAAGGCCCATTCCGGTATCGATATTAGGATGCGCGAGGTTTGAATATGATCCATCCTCTTCCTTAGAGAACTGTGAGAACACATGATTCCAAACTCGATATATCTATCACATTCGCATCCAGGCTTTGCAGTCAGGATCGCCACAGCCGTATTCCTCTCCTCTATCATAGTAAATCTCTGAACATGGTCCGCATGGACCAAGTCCAATCTCCCAGAAATTGTCTTCCTTACCAAGTCTAACGATTCTCTCTTCAGGCATTCCCAGCTTAACCCAAATATCGTGCGCCTCATCGTCATCAGTGTAGATAGTAGCCCATAGCTTGTCAGTTGGCATCTTGAGATACTGTGTTATAAATTCCCATCCCCAAGTCAGCGACTCTTCCTTGAAATAGTCTCCAAAGCTGAAGTTTCCGAGCATTTCAAAGAAAGTCCCATGGCGAGATGTCTTACCGACGTTTTCTATGTCTCCGGTCCTAATACACTTCTGGCATGTAGTCATCCTCTTTGAGGGTGGAGTTTCAACACCTGCAAAAATATGGTTTGAGTGGTGCCATTCCCGAGTTGATGATGAGCAAGCTCTTATCATTCTTAGGAATAAGCGATGCACTACCTGCCGCATAGTGACCCTTACTAACGAAGAAATCACGGAACATATCTCTTATTTCGTTAAGACCCAGTTTTTCCATTCAACAACACTCTCCTTATATACAATGCCTATATTGTATACTGAAACTCCAATATTCTCAAGCACTAGCACTCGGTATCTCAATTAATCTACTATTTCTATGCTTTCAAGTTGACTTTTCACATCAGCCCTTATTTCAGCTAAAAATTCTCTTCTGAGTTCAGCTTGCTCAAGCACTTCATCAGGAGTAAGGCCCTCAGATTTTTTTCTTGTGAGCAAGCTCATTGATTCTATCGATTTTTTTCCTTTTTCATTGATCCTCCATCATAAAAATATCCTATTATAAGCATGTCATACTCACTTTTGTGAGTATGACATGCACGCGACGCATACGTACTATTTATCCATCTTGCTTCTCTTAACAAGAGTCTCGTATCTATCGTTCGCCTGCTTTGCAGCTTCAGCGAAAAGCTGCTTAGCTCTCTTAGGATTAGTCTGCTCTAGAGCCCTATATCTGACCTCACCCTTCAAAAAATCATTGTATTCAAGAGTCGGCTTCTTGCTGTCCAGCATCAGGGATTTTGGCCATTTGCCGTCCTTCGAGGATCGAATCTAAATAGATTCCAATATCCTGACTGTACAGCCTTCTTCATCTCGTTCATCGAGCAATTCATACCGGCTCTAATGCCATGATTAATACATGGTGAGTACGCGATTACAATCGATGGTCCATTATATGACTCGGCTTCTCTAAGAGCAGCAAGCGTCTGACTTGGATTTGCACCCATTGCAACTTGTGCAACATATACGTATCCGTACGACATCGCAATCTCAGCGAGATTCTTCTTGCCTACAGTCTTACCAGATGCAGCAAACTGTGCGATAGCACCGGCAGGTGTCGCCTGAAGCCTGCCCTCCGGTATTGGAATAAACTTCAGTATCAAATACCAATATATTGACATTTTCGCCGGATGCGATTACGTGGTCAAGACCGCCGTATCCGATATCGTAAGCCCAGCCATCGCCACCAAAAATCCACATTGATGGTTTTGGCAGTAAATCCCGATTGTTCATCACAAATTTAGCATCATCGTTGTCGCTGCCAGAGCATACACTTATCAGCTTGGCTGCCGCCAACTCAGCTACACGGTCATCATCCATGGCTTCGATCCACTCTGTTGCCTCCTTGTGGAACGCCTTTTTGTCAGCCAATCTCTTAACCGCTGATCTCATTTCATTTCTGCGGGTTTTCATTGAAATAGCCATACCTAAACCAAACTCCGCATTGTCTTCAAACAGAGAGTTGGACCACGCCGGACCTCTACCCTCACGATTGATGGTATAAGGCGTACTTGGAGCGCTTCCGCCCCAGATTGAGGAACAACCAGTAGCGTTAGCGATAAACATTCTATCACCAAATAGCTGTGTAACAAGTTTAGCATACGGGGTCTCACCACATCCCGGGCAAGCTCCCGAAAACTCGAGTAGAGGCTTGATAAATCCGATATTCCTTGGATTTTCCCTATTGCCATCAAGTATCCGCTCGTCAGTATGGTCATTTGCATATTCAAACACCTTTCTGCTGAGCAGCGGAACGCCTCGTCTTCATAAGGAATCATCTTTAGCGCCTTTTTCCTTTGCAGGACACACATCGACACAAGAACCACAGCCGGTGCAGTTGACAGTAGATACGGAGATCATGAACCGGAAGTCGCCATTAGCCTTTGATTGGGCAGTGATTCCACCTGCTGCCTTCGCATCCGCATCGCTGAGAGCAAAAGGTCTGATTACACCATGCGGACACGAATATGCACAGAGATTGCACTGTATGCAGTTATCAGCTATCCATAGTGGAACATCTATTGCGATCCCTCGCTTTTCAAATGCTGCGGTTCCTGCCGGAATAAGTCCGTCTGCAAAATCAAGGAACTTAGAGGTAGGAATCTCATCGCCCTTCATAGCAGCGTCTGTAATCAATATATCATTGAGATACTTAACCATCCCTGGTCTGTCTGATTGAAGCTCTCACCCTTGTCGTCACTAACGGTTATCGACCTCCAGAGGTCAGGCACTGCAACCTTGTGAACATGCGAAACACCGGCATCTACAGCTTTGCAGTTCATAGACACGATATCATCACCCTTGCTAATATAGCTCTTCTTGATTGCGGCCTTCATGTAATCTACCGCCTCTTCGATAGGCATTATATTAACAAGCTTAAAGAACGCTGCCTGAAGTACAGCATTAGTTCTTCTAGATCCGAGACCGACTTCATTGGCAAGCTTGACAGCGTCACACGTATAAAACTGAATGTTGTTTTCAGCGATGTATCTTTTAGCAGCAGCAGGCAGATTCTTATCTAGCTCCTCATCAGACCAGCTACAGTTTAGAAGGAATATGCCGCCGGGATTTACATCCTGTACAATGTCATACTTATGCATGTACGACGCACTATGACATGCGATGAAATCAGCAGAGTTAACATAATAGGTTGATCTTATTGGATTGTCTCCAAATCTCAAATGAGAAATAGTAACTCCGCCAGACTCTTTGGAATCATACTGAAGTAAGCCTGAACATACCTGTCTGTGCATGATTTCCTATAATCTTGACACTATTTTTATTAGCTCCAACAGTTCCATCAGCACCAAGTCCCCAGAACTTACATGCAACTGTTCCCTCAGCCGAAACTATTGGGTTTGATTTTCTCCAACGATAGATTTGTCACATCGTCTGTGATGGAGATGGTAAAATTCTTTTCTTAGGTATGTCAGAAGCTATGTTGTCATACACAGCAATGATATCGCCAGGCTGTGTGTCGCTTTGATCCGAGTCCATAACGACCTCTCTTGTCAATTTTAACGCGAATATCCTCGTGCATCTGCAGCGCAGAACAACATCCAGATAGAGGGCTCACCATTTGAACCCGGCTCCTTTGTTCTGTCTAAAAACAGAGATATTCTTAACTGTATTAGGGAGTTCTTCACACAAAACATTTGCTAGAGAACGGTCTAAACAGCCTAACCTTTATCAATCCAACCTTTCTACCGTCGTTTTTATTAAGGTAATCAACAACTTCCGCTGCAGTTTCGCATACGGATCCCATCGCGACGATTACATCTGTGGCATCAGGTGCTCCATAATAGTTAAATGGCTTTATAATCAGTGCCGATACATTTATTAACCTGATCCATAACGCCTTTAATTATATCAATTGATTCATCGTAGGATTTATTTTCAGCTTCATTATGTTGAAAAATGTCTCTCGCTGTTCAGCAGATCCCATTAGATGAGGATGACATGGATTGTTGGCGCGATTCCCTAAATTTGTCCACTGCATCATAATCCAGCAGAGATCCCAGCGTATCATAATCCCATACCTCAATCTTCTGCTGCTCATGGCTCGTCCTGAATCCGTCAAAAAAATGAAGTATTGGCATGCTCGACTTAATCGCAGCAAGATGAGATACTGCAGCGAGATCCATAACCTCTTGAGGACTATTCGCAGCAATCATTCCAACGCCAGTTGCTCTAGCAGCCACTGACGTCGGAGTGATCTCCAAATATGGATAGTGCATGCGAGATACAGCCCTTGCTGCTACGTGAAATACGCCAGGTAACTGTTCACCGGCGATTTTATACATATTGGGAATCAGTAGCAATAATCCCTGAGATGACGTATATGTGCTTGTTAAAGCGCCTGTGTTGAGAGCTCCGTGTACAGCTCCGGCTGCGCCGCCCTCTGACTGCATCTCCACTATGCAAACCTTTTCCCCAAACAGATTCTTCCGTCCTTCTGAAGCCCATTTATCAATATTTTCGGCCATGACTGAAGATGGCGTGATCGGGTAAATCGCGGAAACTTCCGAAAAAGCATATGCAACATGAGCCGCAGCCGTGTTGCCATCCATAGTCTTCTTTATCCTTTTTACTTTATTCATCCTAGATGCCCCAACTTTCTTTATTTCAATGGCTATAGTTTAACATGATTCATATATCCATTCAATGAAAATGGATACTGCAAACACTTGTATTTTATGCAGTTACAGCCTCTAAGAAATTCTGAATTCCCAAAACATTCATAGCCATAAATGTTATAATTTCTTTGTTAGTCGGTGACGAATATATGCTAGGAAATATGTAGTCATAAACAACGGTATCCTTCGATCCACATCGATAAGTTTCCCATAAGACCTTCATAGTCTTACGAATAGATTTCTCTACGGCTTCCGGTGATACATTGAACTTCTCAGCAACTCACTTTGTATACTTCGCCAACGACAACAACACTGTTATCAATGAGTAAATACTTACAGACAATCACGGCTTCAACCAAGTAATATGTACCTATTCTATCTGGCATCAGAATTAATCCCAACAAAACTTTTCTCAGCAAATGCTCATCGACAAGATAATCTAAATCATAAACACCTTCCATTCTGTAAAATATTACTTGAATTTCCGCAAAGATAATCTTTGAGTTTAAAATCTCCATGATGCCGCTCCGGATTTATGAAATTTAATGCTGAACTTATGGGCTCATTTTTTAAAAAGTCTATGCCGCATAACGGATCTGGAATTTTTTAGAAGAATTAGAAACTTCATTTAGATTTAGGCTTTGGTATTCATAGTCAACCTGTCCTTCTCAACATACCTGCTAATGTCCACACTCTGACATTAGACTGTAATCATACCTTTTAGCTTTTCAAATGTCGCTTCTCCAATCCCTTTTACCTGTTTAAGATCTTCAATTTTAGTAAATCTGTGTCCCTTGCGATAATCTATAATCCTCTGAGCAATCGCGTCTCCTACACCAGGAAGCTCAGTAAGTTTCGGCTTATCCGCCAAATTAATGTTGATCAGACCTCCCTTTTCGGATTTTCCCGCGGTGCTTCTGCCGGAATCACATTCAGAGGCATCACCGCTGTCGATTTTGCTCGGTATCACAAGCTTTTGTCCGTCCTGAACAAACTCAGCCTGATTAATCGCATCAAGATTAGCACCTTCTTTAAGACCGCCGGCTTTTTCGATCAACTCAAAACTCTGGTCTTCTTCTCCACCTTATATACCCCTGGTGAATTCACTGCCCCACGCTTATATCAATGTAGAACTCTTCCTTGTGCTCTGCTACCTCCCTTAGTTTGACTTTATCAGCTTTTGTCAAGCTTTTTATCGTATTAGCGTTACTCGACTTAATATGCAGCACAGCGGCACCCACCAAGATTACTATCAATATGCCTATCTTATACTTGAGCTTCCTATCCTTAGAAAATTGAAATTTTATGCACTGAACTGCTCGACTCACTTGGTCACTATCAAAGATTTTTCATATTTTTGCCTTTTCTTGGGGCAAGATTCAACTATAAATATAATACAATTTAGACAATTATTTTCACAATATATTTGAATATTGGTTTGTCATAAAAATTTAACCATAAATTATTTGTTAATTAGACATTATAATAGTGTGATTTAAAGGGATTGATCATATGTATACAGCTCATGCATGCCGTAGAAATTATAAAAAGATCTCGAGAAAAAGGTGAATACAGATTACAAATAATGCAATCTCGTATTCACCAATTATCGTAAAACATATCTAGCTGCACAGCATCTAGTGGATGACAGCACACGCCTCCACATATTTTTGTATAATTATTCAATTAGGCTCATATATTGTATTTTCTTATGTTTATCCGCACGGGCACTAATCTTCATAGTATCTCGAATTCATAGTCCTCGATCCTGACAGTATCGCCCTTCCTTGAGTCCAAGCTTCTCAAGCATCTTAATCCCGCCTCTATCAACTATAAACTTATATAGATATCTCATCGAACCAATATCGTTGAAATTAGTAGATCTAAAATATCTTGGACAACTGCTTGCCTTCCAGTACACATACACTCCGTCCAAATCTCGATAAGCTTTTAACTTCTTGAAATCCTCATCTATTTCATCCCGCACAAAAATCAAAATACTCAATCCATCACTTTTCAGGTTCAATGTACTCTCCAGCTCATTAAGTGCGGCATTGAGCAGTTCCTGCACCCCTTGTCTAGCTACGGCCGAAATCTTAAAGACACGCTTACCATCCGCTTCAACAAACTTTACAAAATTTTCAAAGCCTTTCTTCGTCGCAAGCAGCATCGATTTTATTTGCAGCAACGAGCATCGGTTTTGACAAAAGTTTTTCGTCGTACTGCCCGAGTTCTTCAATTATCTTCTTATAATCATCAATTGGATCACGGCCTTCACTTCCGGAGATATCAACGACATGAATAAGAACCTTTGTGCGCTCTATGTGCTTTAGAAACTTTTAGACCAAGCCCCATACCTTCATGAGCACCCTCAATGATACCGGCAATATCAGCCATTACAAAACTCTTATCATACATATCAACGACCCAAGATTAGGATCTATAGTAGTGAAAATGATAATTAGCAACCTTTGGTCTGGCGCTTGTCGATACAGAAAGCAGTGTAGACTTACTCAACATTAGGAAAACCTACTAAACCGACATCCGCTATAAGCTTAAGCTCAAGAATCACAGTCCTTTTCCTTGGGCAGTTCTCCAGCCTCAGCAAAAATTAGTGCCTGTCTGATAGAATTCTTGAAATGAACGTTTCTTCCGCCTTTTTCCACCTTTTTGCGGCAACAAGTCGGTCACCCTTATCCGCCATATCTTTCATAAGAAGTCCGGATTCCTTATCGATAATCATTGTTCCTATGGGAACCTTAATCTCCAAATCCCGGCCGCGCTTTCCGTACTTCTTACGCCGCATTCCGTTTTGACCATTTTCAGCTTCATATTTGCGTTTGTATTTGAAATCCATCAGCGTGCGCAGGTTGCTGTCAGCAACGAAAATTATATTGCCGCCATCTCCGCCGTCTCCTCCGTCCGGACCACCCTCAGGAACATATGGCCTCTTCTGAAGGTTACTGCTCCATCTCCGCCCTTTCCGGATGTGATTATAATTTCTGCTCTATCTACGAACATATCAATCTCCAATACTAAAATTGACCCCTCATAACAAAGGGTCAATAAGTTTACGCTTCTTCGCCGTATACGCTGATCTGTTTTCTCTTCTTGTCAAATCTCTCAAACTTAACGTTTCCATTGATCTTTGCAAACAGAGTATCATCTCCGCTAATACCAACGTTGTTACCAGGGTGGAACTTTGTTCCTCTGTCTAACAAGAATGCTTCCGGCACTTACATACCGTCCTGCACCTATCTTTAGCCCCAAACGTTTCGACTCGGAATCGCGACCGTTCTTGGAACTACCTACTCCTTTTTTACTTGACATGACTAGTCACCTCCTATATTGAACTGATTATATTACTTGGATTCAATTGCCGAAAGAATATCAGCCTTAGTAGCCTTAGCCGGAACCTCAACTCCAAGCTCATTAGCGATTGCAAGAAGCTCATCCTTCTTCATTGAAAGGGAAGCCTTAATCTCCGCTATGGCCTTAGCCGGCGCTGTCTTCTTAGCTACTGCGCCGATGCCTGTAACCTTAACTAGCGTGTATGGCTGTCTGTTAGCCCATTCTTTCTTCTGTAGTCCTTCTCAGCTTTGTAGTCAAAAGATAATAACCTTTTCGTTCTTACCCTGCTCCAGTACCTCGGCTTGAACTGTACATCCTTCAACAAAAGGTGCACCTACCTGAAGCTTATCTCCTCCAACAGCTACAACCTCGTCAAAGGTAACTGTCTCTCCTACTGCAGCGTCGAGCTTTTCTATCTTAAGTACATCATTCTCCTGTACTCTGTACTGCTTTCCGCCTGTCTTAATTACTGCGTACAGTAAAAATCCTCCTCAAACCAGACTCGCCAGAATCACGGGTGCTATGCTTTATAACCCATTCTGAGCGGCTAACCAACCAAGTATAACATGTTCTAGTATTTATGTCAAACCCTAGAACATGTTATGCATAATACTCAATAACTACACCGTCTTCATCAACTTTGAGATCATCTTCATCCCTGCCGTGAATTTCATCCATAATCTTGATCTTGAGAGTCTCAAGGATATCTGGATGAGAGATAAGGAATTCCTTGACATTCTCACGCCCCTGACCAATTCGCTCACCTTCGTAACTGTACCACGAACCAGCTTTATCGATAAACTTCATATCTGTTGCTGTGTCAAGAACATCTCCGACGATCGAAAATACCTTCTCCATACATGATGATCGAACTCAGCAAGCTTGAATGGAGGCGCAACCTTATTCTTGACAATTTCTAACCTTGGTTCTGTACCGATGGTCTCATCCCCTCGTTTGATCGAATCAGCGCGTCTAACATCAAGGCGCATGCTGGCATAGAATTCCAAGTGCCCGACCGCCTGTAGTTGTCTCAGGGTTACCAAACATAACTCAATCTTCTCTCGAAGCTGGTTGATAAATATAACGCAGGTATTTGTCTTGTTAACTGTTCCCGCAATCTTTCTAAGCGCCTGTGACATGTGTCTTGCCTGTGCCCTACGTGTACGAATCTCCCATATCACCCTGAATCTCTGCCTTAGGGTACAAGAGCTGCAACGGAGTCGATTACAATCAAATCAATAGCTCCACTGCGCGCGAGCATATCACAAATCTCAAGCGCCTGCTCTCCGGTATCAGGCTGTGATACAAGTAAATCATCAACATCTACGCCAAGATTCTTGGCATAAAACGGATCAAAGGGCATGCTCAGCATCGATAAATGCAGCCTTTCCTCCGCTTTCTGAGCCTCTGCAATACAGTGCAGCGTGAGTGTTGTCTTACCAGAAGATTCCGGTCCGTATATTCTCAACAATGCGTCCACGCGGTACACCGCCGATACCGGTAGCAACATCCAAGGAAATAGATCCTGTAGAGATCGCTTCTATACTGTTGTTAAGCCCATTGTCTCCCAGAGCTTCATGACGGCGCCCTTGCGCAAACACCTTCTGTATCTCATCAAGAGCATACTCTAATGCCTTCTCCTTGTCATTTATATTGCTAATGCCCTTGTCTGATTTGCTTGAGTTTACCTGCCATAGTTCCTCCTGTATCACATCGAACATTCGTTCGTATTCTATATACAAACCTTTGTTGTCAAGATTATATAGATCTCATCTCGATTACGGTCAAATTAAAAATGCCCCTAATCCTGCAATATCTGCGCTTTTATCTAATATATACTATAATTTTCCGTCAGAAAACGATATCAGAGCAACTGGAACTGCATTGCAGAACTAAAATCGAATCTCAAAAATATCACGGATTAAACTATTCCACCTTCAAACTTAAAGCTTTTCATTCAAAAATATTATATACTGTCAGCAGCATCCGCAACTGAAGTAATTCCGATTCCACTTTCTATCATTTCTCTTGGTATTTAATTCTATAAATCCACGCTTATTGCCGAGCTTACCTCCGCAAGAATACCCGATAAATGCATTACCGTTCTCTCTGCCTTCGTCCGCTTCAGGGCCAGCATATCCGGTTATAGAAACCGATATGTCGCTTTTTGATTTTCTCCTGGCACCATCTGCCATCAGGACTGCAACTTCACCGCTTACAACAGAAAAATTTATCAATCACAGCCGTATCTATACCCGAAAATCTCGGATTTTGCCTCTACACTATATGTTACAAATCCCTCGGCAAACACCGACGAAGCTCCGGCAACATCTGTGATACACGAAGCAAACATTCCGCCGGTACACGATTCTGCAGATGACAGCCACAGTCTTCGTCTCTGAAGCTGATGAACTACAACCTGATTAAGCTCATCGTCATCATAGCTATAGATGTATTCGCCAATCAATCCATCTATCATCCTCAATCATCTCATCAACTGCATACTTAGCCATTTCGGCAGGTATCTCGTTGCGATGCAACTCTAAGCGCGCATTCTCCCTCCTTTGCGTAAGTTGCAATAGTCGGATCACTCTGGTTAGTAATCACAGGCATCAGTTTGGTCTCGAGGTCAGATTCTCCTATTCCTATTGTTCTGATGACCTTGTAATACATTTCCTTGCTAGAAAATCTCTTCAGGTAATCCACAACGCAGTGCTTAAACAGCCACTTCATTTTCCTTGGCGGACCGAGGCGGGCAGATTGACATTTTCCCATCCTTCTCCAGTCCAAACGCCGGCGCCGTACCCGCCTCGTTATGAAAAATTTCTGCACCAACCGGCATGTACGCCTGTTTGCGATTATTTTCTGCCATACTGCGATGCCCTCTCGTCAAAATACGACTTAATTTCCGCATAGCATTTTCTCGTCAAAGTCACAGATCGACCCCCATGGCCTCCGCAACGATTTCCTTAGTCAGGTCATCCTGCGTGAGGTCCCTAGACCACCGGTACAGATAACCATGTCCATTTCATTAGTGATGCCTTTACAGCTCCCTAAAGCCTCACTGGGTTATCACCAACAACATGGTGATACATAACATTAAATCCCATGTGGTTGAGCTGGATTCCGAGATATAGGTAGCGTTAGTATTAACAGATCTGACCAAAGAGAAGCTCGGCTACCAACTGCAATTAGTTGGAAACATCCATCGAAATATTACCCTTTTACGCAATTATCGGCGTACCTTCAAGTACACCGATAATGTTTTATATAATTTATATATGCATCAGCTTGCATGTAACAAATAGCTACATCGAAAACACATCCTTGTTCTTGATGATGTATTCGCACCCTGAATAAACAGTCGCGATAAGCGATGCCCAGAATACCCACATGCCCGCGCTCATTAATAGATATACCGAATCAAATCTCAAAGCGAGGATAAGCAACGGAACCGCAATCATCTGAAGAACAGTTTTGAATTTCCCGCTCATACCGGCCGCAATTACCCTGCCCTCCGAAGCTGCAACGGTTCTCATCCCGCTCACTGCAAACTCCTTGCCAGAATAATTATCAGCGCCCATGCAGGGATAGTTCCCTCCCCAATCAGCAGGCACAAAGCAGAATACACCAGGATCTTATCAGCAAGCGGATCCATAATTTTTCCAAAGTTAGTAACAAGTCCCCTCGCTCTTGCAATTTTCCCATCAAGCATATCTGTAAATGATGCCAATATAAAATGACGAATGCCACAAAATAATAATGCATCATAAATGCACCGACAAAAACGGAACAGCTATCATACGACCAACTGTCAATTTATTAGGTAAATTCATTTAAACCCTCCTCGCCCACGAGGTCATACTCATAGGCCTCTGTAATCTTGACGTTAACTCATATCTCCCAGCTCATGCAATCTCTCGCTGACGAAGCTGACCTCGTTGTCGATCTCCTGCGCATCGTATTTAGTCCTACCAATGTAGCTGCCATCATGAATTTCATCAATCATAACCTCATAGGTCTTGCCCAGCTTGGCTTGATTGAGTTCCTCACTGATCGACAGCTGAAGCTCCATGATGCTGTCTCTACGCGTCTCCTTGACGTCCTCAGGGAGCTTATCATCCATTGTATACGACAGAGTTCCCTCTTCATCGGAAAATGCAAATACCCCTAATCTATCTATCCTTGCTTCCTTTACGAATTCCATCAGCTCTTTAAAATCATCTTCGCTCTCTCCCGGAAACCCGACAAGCATCGTAGTTCTGATATGTACATCAGGAATATTTGCGCGGAGCTTCCTAAAGGTCTCCCTGATTGATGCTCCTGTCGACTTGCGCTTCATCCGGGATAGGACGTTATCAGCGATGTGCTGAATCGGGATATCGAGGTAGTTGCAAATCTTGTCGTTAGCAGCTATAGTCTCTATCAGTTCATCTGTAATACCATCGTCGTACACATAGAGTAGTCTAATCCATTTAATCTCATGAATTCTACATAGCCGTCTGAGCAGTTCCGGAAGCATAGCCTCACCGTACAGATCCTTGCCGTAATACGAGGTATCCTGAGCGATAATTGTCAGCTCCTTGATTCCCTGCTCAGCCATGACCTCAGCTTCCTTGACTGCGTCCTCGATTTTCTTGCTGCGGAATGGACCGCGAATCTTAGGTATCGCACAAAAGGCGCAGGTGTTGTTACATCCCTCCGCAATTTTGAGCACTCCGGAATATGATTTACCAGGTAGCACCCTCTCCTTATATGGTAACACTTTACCGACTCTACCCTTTACGCTATCAGCCATGACCTTATTGTCGGACAACAGCAAATCCGGAAGCTCATCGTAGTCATTTTACACCTGTAAAATATCAACTTCCAGGAATTTCATTCACCAAATCCTCGTGATATCTCTCAGAAAGACAACCTGTAACTACCAGCTTCTTGGTCTTACCCTTGAGCGATGCCATGCTGAATATATGCTCTATCGACTCAATCTTAGCTGATTCGATAAAGCCACAGGTATTCACTATCAAGATGTCCGCAGCCTCCGGTGCTTCGGTCAAAGTGCAGCCGCGCTGCATCAGCGAGCGGCGAGCACCTGAGAGTCATAGTCATTCTTGGCACACCCAAGAGTATCTATATAGAACGTCTTGTTCGTCTTATTCATCAAACATTGTCTCCATCATTATCTAATCGTTTTCTATAGGCTCATCACCATCTAAATTTACTGCTTCTGCATCAATTGATTCATCTACAAAAACAGTCTGATCCGGCTGACCATAGTACTCCTCTTCTGTTGTCAGTACCTGTCTTGGTCTTGACCCGTCAGATGGTCCCGATAATTCCCATCTCCTCGATTTTCATCGATGATACGTGCAGCCCGATTATATCCTATTCTGAATCTTCTTTGCAGCATCGATACAGATGCTTGCTTCTGCTTGAGAATAAACTCGATCGCGTCCTCTGTCAGTTCATCAGAAAGGCTGTCACCTTGAGCGGCAGGCTTGTCAGAGACCTCAATCGTTCGGATTACATCATCCCTGTACTCGGTTTCACTCTGCGACTTAACGAATTCAATTACTGCAGCACCTCAGCTTCAGAGATAAACGGTCCCTGTATTCTAATCGGCTTATTGGCATCTACAGGCGAGAACAGCATATCTCCCTTGCCTAGCAGTTTTTCTGCACCGGCGGTATCGAGAGATGTACGAGAGTCAAATTGCGATGATACACTAAATGCAATTCGTGATGGTATATTTGCCTTGATAAGTCCCGTAACTACGTCAACCGAAGGTCTCTGCGTAGCGACGATTAGATGCATCCCTGCAGCTCTAGCCTTCTGAGCCAGACGGCAGATTGCCTCTTCAACCTGCGAAGAGGCTGCCATCATGAGGTCTGCAAGCTCGTCTATTACAATAACAATCTGCGGTAATACATTATCGTCCTCTCCGTTCGTCGACACAGTGTGATTGTACGACGCAAGATCCTTTGCCCCAAGCTCAGCGAATTTATTGTATCGTTGCTGCATCTCGTTGACTGCCCAGTTAAGCGCCGCTGCTGCTTTCTTAGGATCTGTAACAACAGGTATGAGCATGTGAGGGATGCCGTTGCAGCTTCCAAGCTCGACTACCTTAGGGTCGATAAGAACAAGTTTAACTTCATCGGGAGATGCTTTGTAAAGAATACTTGTTATTATCGTGTTAATGCACACACTCTTACCTGAACCGGTCGCTCCCGGCAATAGCATATGAGGGCATACTGTCAGATCTCGCGACAATATTTCGTCCTGATACATCTTTGCCGACAACAAAGCTGATCTTGGATTTAGCGCGTCTGAAATCGTTAGACTCAATGAGCTCGCGAATCAGAACCGGCGCCGCCTTTTCATTCTCTACCTCGATTCCGACAGCAGCCTTGCCCGGTATAGGCGCTTCAATACGGATGCTTTTAGCACGCATGTTGAGTGCTATATCATCGGCAAGCGGTAATCTTGCTGACCTTTACGCCTGTAGCCGGCTGAACCTCATATCTTGTAACCGACGCCCCCGTGTAACATTGAGAACTGTCGCCTCTACATTGAAATCATTTAAAGTCCGCTCCAGAAGATGTGCTTTCTCCTCAAGCTGTTGCCCGCTCATTAGATTATTGCCGGGTTTAGGTCGATTGAGCAAATCTACCGATGGGAATACGTAATCATCATCCCTCCTTGACTGCCCTGCCAGAGCCTGTTTAGCGATTTCATCGTGATCCGCCTTGGTCGGTCTGTTATCCTCTTTCTGCTCGTGCAGAGCTTCATTAGAAGATGTGGAATATGTCATATTGTCGGAGCTGCCAATTGCGTCCGCACTACGTTTATTGGCAGCAGCAATTGCTCCTGCTGCAGTGACTCCAACACCGGCTCCAAAGTCTCGAGAGCACCTGCGCCATATAAATTATTTTGAACCGGGGACGAAATAAAGTGCTGAATCACCGCCACCTGAAGCGCGTCCGCGGTACTCCGCGACCTTTGATTTCCGGAAGGCTTTCCGCCGTCCAAGCCAAATCCCCTTCCCTTTGGTGCAGCTCCATCTTCAGGAGCACTCGTCATATCCACCGAGACCTGTTGTTTTTCTCTGTACCGGCTTCTCCTGATTTGCCATCCAATCCATAGCCGGTGCCTGTAACAACTACCATCATCAGAGCTTCCTAATCCAGTACCAATTTGTCTGGCTGCTCTACCTCTATACCCATCATATATTCCTGACTCATCTTCTTCAAAAGGAGCATTGCTATCCAGCATACTTGCAATTTCACGTCTCGTGCTCTCATCAGAAACCCGTTGCCGTTTTCTCTTTATAAGCTGCATCCACAGATGAATATGCGAACCCCCTACATCGGTTGTACGATTACCAGCAGCGACGTTAACAGGATTTGCAGTAACCGTACCAATTCCCGCATCTGTTACAGACTTCTGTTTCTTGGAATTAAGATGCTTTGCCAGCATTCTTCCAAACAATCCTGAGGTTGGTTCTTCGTCCTGCACATTTGGGGAATATCCCACATAGCTGTCATCCACCCGAAGCTATGTGCGCATTAGAAGTAAAGCTTGTCCCGGAAGCAGGATTCGGTGAAGTAGCTTTCGTACCCATTCTGTGATCATGCAAACCAAATTCCATCTGCTCATTTACACTTGGACGAGCAGATGAAACGGCTGTATCCGTAGATATATTTTCGTATTTAGAAGCGACAGGGCTCACTGTTCCTCCTGAACGCTCAAATTCCTTTATGAGCCTCTTTTTCTTCACGAGCCTCCTTAAACGCCTTGATCTGCTTGGAAATAGGAGTATTCGCAACTAACAGAATTGAAATTATTATCGCTGCCAAAGCAAAGATAATCAGCCCCGGACGTCCGATAAACTTGACCAGAATGTTGGCAAAAGCTCCATTCAACCGCACCTGCATTGTTTCCTCTGACACCGCCTCTGTAATACAGCAGTATATCTCCAAAACCGAACTTAGGCTTCACCTGAATTGACAAATCTGTATCCATTTAGAGCGCACATCATCAAGTACACGAGAGCTGTAAGTGAAGCGGTCCTCGCGTTGAGATGTTGCAGCTTCTGAAAAAACAAGCATACAGCAACAACAATCAAAAAATAAGGCAAGACATATGACATTCCCCCAAATAAACCTCGAAGGACATTGTGAATCCCATGTCCGAAGCTTCCTGTGCTGTTGTTCTTCATAGTGAATACTAAAATACCTATTGCAAAATATGGCAATTCCCCATGATCTCGTCAATAAGCTTTCTATTTGAGTTGCGCTTCTCCTGCATCTCGCGAATCTGCTTCTGTTCGGCAGTCTCCGCCTTGCTGCTGTTCCTCTTATCAGACGAAGAAGTGCTATTCTTCTTGGATTTATTCTTGCTGCCGGGAGGCCTTCCCGGACCGCGCTTTTTCTTTCTCACTCATAATTCCCCATATATATTATAATTCAATCAACCGATATGCTGATTAATTATACTATTTACGCCGTTTTTGCAGAAAAAGACCCGAGGAATCTCGGATCAATGGCTTAACTGATTTACTCAACATTAACAACGTCTTTGCCGTCATAATAGCCACAATTAGGGGCAAACTCTGTGTGGAAGCTTTGGCTCATGACACTGAGGACAAATTGAAAGTCCCGGAGCGCCCATCTTCATGTTAGCAGCCTTCTGCCAGCAGTCTTTGCTTTCGATGTTTTTCCTCTTTGGTACTGCCATTGTCGACACCTCCTTACAAATGTGATTATCTTAAAATGTCTGGATTGCATTTTACGCACTACAGGATGATAGTATATACGCAAAACCGTAGTATGTCAATGAAAATTACAGTAATATAGGTCTTTTTCACATGATCCGACTCTTCGTACATATCATTCATCGTCAGAATATTGTATGTATCTGCCGCCCTAATGTCAAGGAGAAGCTGACTGTTCGCAGAATCAGACAACTCATTTGCCTCTCTGTTGATATTGGTAATGATCGGAATATCGTTAAGACTATTTTTTTTTGCTTTTTTGATTAATTTCCGCCCAGTCTCATTTGCTGCCAGCACTCTGAGGGTACCCCTAGTTCGCAAACTCCCGGTTCATCGCAGCGATATTGAGCAATAACCGCGGTAGCAGTCGTGAAATCCTGGTATAAGTGTAGCGCTTGCTCTTCGCATGCACGACGAGTTCGTCAAAGCTCTTGCACCTTGACACAGCTTCAATAAGCCTTGTTCCGATGCCTTCGCCGCCTTGCGGAGCCTCATCTACCTGCGAAGCGTTAAGATTAAGAAGCACATATCTAATCAAATCGAACAGCTTATCATCGATCGTATCGGCGCGTTCTGAGAAACATGAACTGATCAGCTTCGCCGATTCATCAGGAACGAACTCGGATACACTCAATCCCTGTCTCGCTGCCTGTCTTATGCCTGAAGCACTCTGAAATTTCCGACTGGTATCGAACCTCGCAGAATACCCGGCAGCCTCACGTTTAATAGTGTGAACTTCGAGCTCATGTTCTGTACATTTATTAAATTCCGTAATAGCTCTTATATATTCGATAGCGAGAGTATCATTGGCTCCATGGAGAACCGATTCTCCATCGTCACCAAAAAATTCGCTGTAAGCTGCCGCTCTGGACCGGGGATAACTGTATCCCTCTCTGGCGAGCTCCACCATCCTATCTGATATTCTCGAATCGAAAGCCTTTCCGCTACCATAGTACGCTTGCTCTATGTTACCCCGATTCACTCCCCGAGACGATATCACATCTACAACCCCTATTGCAGTTAACAGTTTAATTGCCGTAGACGATAAACAGACGTACTGCCGAGACACGCAAAAGCCGGTATCTCAAACACTGCGTCTATTCCATTTCTTAACTGCGGACTCTGCTCTGTCCCACTTACTTGCGAAAGTAAAGCTCTCCCTTTGCTGCACAAAATCGCCGCTCATCACAGCGATTACAGCATCGGCGCAAGCTTCTCTAGCTCTATCTATGTGGTAAAGATGTCCGTTATGTGAGGATTGTATTCTGCAACAATTCCCCAGAACTTTCATCGGTAAGGTTTACTCTCCAACGCCCTCTGCATGTTCATCAGCTGTCTGTTGCTCTTCAGTATATGTGGAGCCGCCTGAACACAGCTCTGCCAAGGCCTTCATTTCCTGGCGATTGCCATTTACTCTGTTGTTCATCTCGCCGACCATATCGGTGAAATAATCGTTCATTGGCTGAATGAACTCGCGCAGCAACCTTTAGCAATATCATTTTTGCATATCGTACAGAAGCTTGTCTACGTATCTACAAGAACGGGCTTACAATGTCTGCGTGCGACTCTCTGCCTCAGAGATAGAGCGTCAGCTCTCTTTTCAGCCTCCTTCTGATGATGTCGTTCTCAACTCAGATACTCAGCCTGCTTCTTGGCAGCTACGATAACCTTATCGTATTCGCTTCTAGCTTCGTTTAGGATCTATCCTGCTCATCCTTAACCCACTTTGCCTGCTGAATATCCTTAGTACGCTAAGTCTTATGCTCATCAACGATGCTCCTAATCTCATCGCTGTCGACGACGTTTCTGAAAAAAAGGCACCTTCGGAAGCGTTGGATAAAAAGTTTCTTCGAGATCGTCAAGTAGTGTCATAACTCTAATCGATGCGTCGCTCACAACGATTTTCCTCCTGGTTTATTGATTATCAAATTTGGTTTAATCATCTCGTTAGCACACTCTGGTAGCAGGCCATCGACGCTGCCGCCATAAGAGACTACTTCTTTGATGAGAGATGAACTGATAAACGAATACCGAGGGTCTGTCATCAAGAAAACAGTCTCCGTCCCACCCGTGTATAAGCGTGCATTCATCTGCGCCATCTGGATTTCATATTCAAAATCGGTAGTAGCCCTAAGTCCTCTGACTACCGTGTCAAAACTATGTTTATTGACATAGTCAGCAAGTAGCCCATTGAACACATCGATTTTGATGTTCGACATGTTCAGTCACCTTAGCAATGATGTACTTGCGTTCTTCTAATGTGAACAGAGGTTCTTTTGGAGCTATTAACGGCTATGCCGACAGTTAAGCTGTCAAACATATTAGCTGCGCGTTCAATAATATCCAGATGACCATTGGTAACAGGATCAAATGAACCCGCATAAATTGCAGTCCTCATCATACTAATCACCATCTCTCCAGGGTATTTTAACAAACAGATATTGTATTTGCAAGGCTTTAAGGTCTTGCATAAAAGTTCACAGCTACAGTTCCATACCTCTTTTTCTTGAATTTGACGAATCCCGACAATGCATCAGGTAAAGGATTATCGTCAAGATGTTCGACGATAATCACACCGTCGCGCGTCAAAAGCCCGTAACCATCAACGAGTTCAAATACTTCACCATAATATCCTGCACGGTAAGGGAGGATCTGCACGAAGATGAGGTCAACTCCCTATTCTGCAAGCGTTAGAGACTTTCAAAATCATTATTAAAAGTTGAAGATTTTTCTTTTGCGCTTTGTAATTTTTGATGTTTTCCTGGAGGATTTTATATATTTTTCTATCTCCTTCGTTGAATACACGACAGTGCTTTGCACCGCAGAAAGCGCCTGAGACCAAGCGAACCCGAGCCGGCAAATAAGTCCAGAACCAGCGCTCCTTCCCGACTTTTGCCAATGAGAATGCTGAAAACGGCTTCACGAACCTTCTCCGTAGTCGGTCTCAGCGTTCTCGGAACCCTCTATACTTCTATATTTATTCTCCGAATTTATCCTCATTAATGTACCTTATACTCGCTTCTCGGCAGTTTAGTACCGCGAGCAAAACTACCGAGCAGGTGGTCCTTTATATTATATTGTTAAGTTATCTTGTAATACCGCTTTTGTTGACCTAAATTTAAGCTGAGATATATCAACCGTGCTCTTATCTTCTCTATCTGATGCAGTTGCTATCTCCTCCGCGTCAGTAGCTGCAGCTTAGGTATCCTCTCGTAGCCAAACGGATCATAAGCTATTTTCCGAACTACCCATGCTGCATTGTTCCTATCAGATCTCCGGCGCCTCTCGGCCTATAGTCTTCTTTCACTTATCTCAAACCCGTCACTCATGGTGACCATAGCATTCATGCGATTTACGGCATTCTCGAATCACTGTAGCATATCAGGTAACTAAATAAGATTGTTTTATCACTTCTACCGACCCTGCCTCTGAGCTGATGCAGCTGCGTTCCGAAGCGCTCTGAATTTCAATCACTATAACCGTAGCTTCAGGCATCAGTCCCTCACCTCTATGACTACAGTTGATACAAGCAACTGCGATTTCACCAATGGCAAACTCATTCATAATGCTTCTTTCTCCAGCTTGTCAAGTCTGTCGTGAATAAGACCAAGGTTAACGTCATTAAACCTACCTTGCAACTCCTCATATAATGATGTTACGGAAGCCATATCACTATCATCGTTCTCATCAATAGCAGGTGCAACTACATAAGCATCGATATCCGCGTTTTATTTCCTTGTAAACCTCTGTATAAGCCCGTTCACGCGATTTGTCGGTAACGTATCTGGTGATAATTTCTTTTCTATTTGAAGGCTTGCTCTTGATAACAGAAAAAAATCCATATCTCCAAATACCGTAGCTGCCAGCGTTCTAGGGATTGAGTTGCCGACATAACAAAGCACATTTACGGCCTCTGCCTTACCGGCGAGAATCTTTCGCTGATTAACACCAAACCTATGTTGCTCGTCAGTTATAACCAGTCCGAGCCGTTTAAATTCGACATCATCCTGTATAAGAGCATGTGTTCCGATAACCACGTCGACATCGCCATGCGCTATTTTCTCAATCAAATCTCTACGTTCAGCTGCCTGGTCCGCTTACCAGCAACACCACTCTGATCCCTGTAATGCCCCAGCTCTTCGCTAAGCTTTATTGAAGTGCTGTCTAGCCAATATTTCTGTCGGTGCCATAAATGCAGACTGCCATCCTGCGCGAGTAACACGAAATATTGCAGCTTCCGCGATTACTGTTTTACCACAACCCACGTCTCCCTGAACCAGTCTATTCATAGATATCGGGCTTGTCAAATCCTGTTCTATATCTTTTATTGCGATCTGTTGACCTTCAGTTAGAACAAAAGGCAGCTTTTCATAAAAGCTGTGCATATCAACCGTGTCTATAGCAGAATCGCCATAAAGCGTTATCCCTGAGCATCCTGTTACGGATTATCGAATACTGAAATGACAGCAGCTTATCATAAATCAGTCTAAAACGAGAACGGTTGTATGCAGCTGCATTTTCCGGAAAATGCATGTATTTTGTATGCGTAGGATTCCTCAACCAGCATTGCGCTCTATGAGCTCACGCCCGATCCATTCGCATGATTCATCGAGTTCATCACGACGCTTCTATAAAGCTTAGTCAGTTCATTAGAGTAACACCGGCAGAACGTCTGTATAAAGGAACTATGCCTCGGACGTCTCGAGCACTTCCGGTTAGAGCCATCTCCGGATTGACAATGGTTTTGGCACCATTTCGCCATTTCATCTTACCGAACAACGTATATTCAGCACCGAGTCTGAGATTTTTGTCTAAAAAGGGCATATTAAAGAATATCGCATGGAATACCCCGCTCTCGTCTCTCAAAGAGCACTCGAGCATAGTGCGTCCACCACCTATCGAACGTAAACGTTTATTTACAGAGAACCGCCGATTAAAACGTCTTTATCCTCCTGAACATCCATAAATGGTACGCGCTCTATCCTATTCTGATATCCTAAACGGGTAGTGCTCCAGCAGATCATATACGTCGACAATCCCCATTGACTCTAGAATTTGCTGTTTTTTGGAACCTACGCCTTTAATTTTTGTCACGCTGTCGCTTAATTTCATAAACTATCCATTTGTTCTGACCAGTTCTATATCACGTTTTCACGCAAACGGTCAGACATTACCCTTTTATGCTCGCTTTAATTTCTGTTGGCTTATCGAGAGCCAATATCGCAAAATCACGTTCTATGTTGTCAAACACCGCATTAGCGACATCGTTAATGCTCTCCCCAAATTTGACTATAATATAGAAGACAACCTTGATCCCTTCATCTGTCTCCTGCACATCAACCGAGGGCAGCATATCGCTATGCCTCGAAAAAGCCTCGCTTTAGCTGCTTACCATTACGACTGCATGGATATATGATATCACTGTATTTCAGTATCTCATCCAGGATCAACTACTAAGCGCTTGCTTGACCGATATTAACTGATCCATATTCAGACTTTGTGAGTAGAGCCATCTCCGCCTCCGTTATAATGCTTGTAAAGCTTCCCGCATTTAAAATGCCGCACATCTTTATTACTTGTTACCATGAGATTATATATTAATATTGATACGTTAGCGATTGATTACTCGGTTTTTCATAAAATCATCCACGCGTCGAACGCGTGGTTGTTAGTAGGCGGCAAAGCCCTCTGCTCTCGCGGACGCGTCAAACGCGTAAACGCGGTCTGTCAGTTGCGTTTTTGCCTTAACCTACTTTTTCTTTCCTGAATGCTCCAGCTTCGCTCATGGTTAGCTGGTCTCCCATTTTGTCTTCTTCCAGTTGTTTTGATATATACTCGGATATTCTTGCTTCGTTTTTACCTACTGTATCTACATAATATCCTTTGCACCAAAATTCTCGGTTTCTGTATTTATACTTTAATTCCCCAAACTGTTCATACAACATTGTACTGTTCTTACCTTTTAGATATCCCATGAATTTGGATACCGAATATTTTGGGTGGTATAGATAATAGCATGTGAATATGATCCGCATGCCTCAGCATTCAGAACCTCTACGCCTTTCCACTCACATAGTTTTCTTAATATTTTTTTCCAATCTCATTTTTCTTTTGTCCATAGAACACCATTCTTCGATATTTTGGTGCGAAAACTATGTGATATTTGCAGTTCCACTTTTGAATGCGCTAAACTATTTGTCATTCACTCCCATGATGCACCTCCTTCTGTTCTTTGTTTGCAGCTGACAGACCGCATTCAAAGTGTAACAGAAGGGTTTTTCATTTTCAATTCCTGCTCATCGGCAAAGCTTTTACTGAACCACGCGTCCAACGCGTGGTTTTACTCTATAAAGTCTTAAACGGCGAGCCGTTTAAGACCAAATCTCAGGTATATTGACTAAATGGCACGGTTTACTTTGCCAGATCCTCAGGCAACTCGTGCAAACGTTTGCCCTTTCTGACCGTACCGTTCTCGTTAATTCTTACAGACTGAATATTAGCATTCCACTTTCTTTTAGAATGTCTGTTAGAATGAGAAACAGCGTTTCCCGAAGTCTCGACCCTTACCGCAAACTTCACATTTTCTGGACATTTGCCGCACCTCCCTTGTTTATAAAATAGTCGCGTTCATTTGTAACGCGATGAGAATCTATAATCATAATAGTTGCACTGCGTGCAAGGCTTTTTGTATCATTAACATGACCCGGACGCCTGTTTATCATACTAATATTATGATTCACTTTACTTCATTTCTATTATATAATATAAGGCAAATATTTGCTTAAAACATTTCTATAACATTTGACATCACGTGACTAAAATAACTCCAATCACCCTTGCATATCTGCTTTTGTATACAAGAACAGTTCCTTTTCTGTTCAAATCTTCACAGTTTATCTGTATAATAGGCAACGCATAAATGTATACATACAACAAATTTTGAGAGGATGATAATGCATAAATCTAACATGAAAACCACTGCGATTGTGCTGGTAATAATTATATTATTCGTCGGTATCATCGCATATTATAGATGAATAAAACTCGTCTAGTCGACAAGAGCAACTACAGAAGCTTTTCGAGAAGCGCTGATTGATAAATCTAAAGGGTTTAAATCCAACAAGGCTCTGCATCACTTCATCGAGGAAGAAACTACTAAGGACAAGGTTATATACATTACCGATGAAAACGGAAATATAATCGTGACCAAGACAGCAACTGATGTTACAGCTCCTGCAACTGTCGTTGTTGCCGAATATAACTATAAAACGGCTGCTATGGATGCTGATACCCTTTCCACAATCCATGAAGTATCAACTTCAAATACTAAAGGTGGAAGTATACGCTATCTTTCTTAATACTGACAGGAATGAACATTCTGGCGCACTTAATATCAATAAGTCATATTCCTGCAAACTCTAACGTTATCTACGTGAGCAGCGGCAAGAAGCTGTATGTGTCAAATACCTCATTCGCAAGCGGCATGAGTAATCTTGCCATTCCGTACAGCACTGAGCCCAGGACTCAGAATACAGGTATAAAAATTAAAATTACCGCATCAAGACTGATAGTCCAAGCTCCTACATCTCCCAGCAGCCAGATGTGTTCAACTACTAAACGGAATCATCTCCAAGTACAAGAATAAATCTGTTTCATACCAGATTGCAGATCTAAAGTTGGAAACAACGGTAATATGTATCCGGATTCGATTGAATTTACAATGCTTGTAGATTCATTTAACCTCGAGGATACAAAGAAGTATTTTGATGGTCAGGTCGAGAGCTTTAAAAAGGCCAATAAGAAGTATTTTCCTGATGCCAAAATGACGCTACTCAATAACTTTCAGACGAGCCAAACTGCCTGATACTGCAATAGAGCGCAGACAATAAATGACCTCAGCACCTTTCTTTATATAGCTAAGAATAGCAATTACAGATTTAGTGACGATGATAAAATCCCCGCTAAGTATTCAAAAGGGCAGACGTTTACGCTACAAACACAATCGAGGAACTATATGTCGACGGCGATACACTCCATCTCAAAACATGAGATACAACCGGTGTAACTGCAGCGTATAGAGATCAAGTTATGCAGGAAAAATGCATCTGCCGCATCACTTGCCGGCTCACCATGACGACATCAGAGCTATATGGTTCATTTAAGAACAAAAACGACAAACCGTCCAGCGATCTGAGCAAAATATATTCTACCGCTAATGACAAGGCGGCTAAGACGATTGCTATTCCTGTGGACTCAGACAACAAATTTACAACGGCCTCTATCCTGAACAGTATTCAGGACAAGGCCAATATCACCCACATCAATCTTGATGATGACGATGAGTATGCAGGCATCAAGGTCACCAATACTACACTCAATTATATAAACTCTTATGTTAAGTCAGGTCTGATCAACTTCGCACACGTCCAACTATAAAACCGATCTGGCACTTAAAAATATACAATAATTCGACCATGCTGCGAACAGCACTACGGTTCGTGTAAACCCTTATAAAATCAACGTTCACCATTGTTCATGGCTCCGCTCCGAGCAATGGTGAAACGCTTTTACAGGTAAATAGAATCAGCAAATACAATTGTGTCTATTAATAATCACATAAATAATTTATGTGATATACAGTAAAATCTCACTATGATATGTGTAAGTGTGACCAAAGATAACAAACAATTCCTGATTGGAGGTTTCTTAGTGAAGTCTGATAAAAGACAATACTAAAACGAACGTGAGATAGATGAATTTCTATCCAAGTTTGAAGCACTTGATGAAGATGATTCACGAATGCTCTGCGAGCATGAACAGCTGCAGCAGCCAACTTCGAAAGGCCATAAGAATAATAAGAATAAGAGGAACAACAAGGGTATAAAGCGTTCAGCATCAAAGTCTTCTAAAAAGAAGAGCGGTGCGTCTCTTTCCGGTTTAATAAGGGGGAATGGTGAACCACTGAAGGATCGACTGTTCCTGAAGGATAATCCTTACTACAACCCCAGTCTGGGAGCTGACGTTATAGTAAACGGCAAGAAAATCAAAAATACACCTAAGGTTGTCAGCAAAGGCAAAATTGCGAAGGACATCGTAGGTTTATTCGTGATTTTGTTTGTTTTGGCGATTTTATATACATTTATAATCATCAGTACTGCTCCAAAAATCGATCCTGAGAACATCTATGATTCAGTTGCGCAGAGCTCTGTAGTTTATGACGATCAAGGCAAAAAAGTAGATACTGTATTCTACAATCAGGATCGTCAGCTTATCTCATATAAGCAGATGCCCAAAAACATGATAAATGCATTTGTTGCGCTTGAAGACAAGACCTTCTGGAAGCACCACGGTTTCAATTGGACCAGAATGGCCGGAGCTGTAGTCCAATCATTTACAGGTTCCGGTCACATCAGTGGAACCAGTACAATCACTCAGCAGCTCGCTCGTAACGTATATCTGCCTAAAATTAAGAGCCAGCGAAGTGTTAGGCGTAAAATTCTGGAGATGTACTATGCAAGTCAGATTGAACGCACACTATCCAAGGAGCAGATTGTTGAGGCATATCTAAACACAATCTATTTGGGCTTTGGAAGCTACTGAGTATACTCTGCTTCGCACGCTTATTTCTCCAAAGACCCTAAGGATTTGTCACTGGAGGAATGTGCTGCGCTGGCAGCACTGCCACAGGCGCCGGACACATACGCTCTTGTGAAGCTTGCCGGCAAAGACTCTGTCACAGAAGGCGATACAAATATCATTCTGGCAATCCTGATACCCATATCGCAAATGATATAAAGTCTCAAGAATCGTCGTGACAGTACCAAGCTGTGCAAAGTGACCAAGGATATATAACAGACAAGGATTTTAAGGCAGCTTTATCACAAGAACCTTATCGACTTTTATCAACCCATCTGTAGAAGAGCAACAAGGGTGTCAACTCTCATTTCTAATGAATATTTTAACTGATGAGGTATCGCGCACCTGCAGAAAATATGATATTTCTCACCACAGGAAGCTGAATCGAACGATTTGCCACCGGTGGTCTGCAGATTTCACTCAACGATGGGATTCGACAGCACCGTAGGTTGCTGGTCAGAGGAGTTTGTATCAGCTCTAACTTCCCTTCCCTGATCAGTGCACATGATCTCACCGGTGGGAAATGTCAGCTGGAGTGAATATAATTTTCACGATTACAATGATAGCTTCGATTTGAAGGAAATCTTTACGGCTTGGCAAAGACGAAGTGTCGTTTGGCAAGGATGGCTCAGACAACAAATCAAGAGAGTGTAGACTCAAACATTTATACTCACCAAGACCGGCGGGCATAGCACTCACAGCTTAGAATTTAAGAAGCTATGTAGCAGGAAAAGGAACGTTATATATCTACCTGGCAAGGATATATCAATGTCTCCCAGCAAATACAAGAAGCTGGATTCAAACGATGATCTGGTCACAGATAAGAGTCATTTCTCAGGACCTCCCACTCAATGGCGAAAGTCCGAAACACTCTTGTTATTAAACCTGATGCTTACCTCTCAACGAGAAGACTATACAGCCTCAAGCTGCCATGGTTATCGTGGCTGCAAAAAGACCGGTGAGATAAAGGCTATGGTCGATGGCCGCGGACAACTGCAGCAGATTGTATAACCGTCGCTAAACCTGAGACAGTCGGGCTCATCTATCAAGCCTCTATCTGTATATGGTGCAGCCCTTCAGAAGAGCTGAATATGCCGAAAAAGGTGAAACATGGCCGATGATTGATTACAAGCACGATAAACAAGGGACTAGAGGCTATGGAGATTACCTAACGGCTCATCGACAATGTCTCGACGAACTCATTTAACGGTAAGATATGGGCCTAAGAACTCTATATAGATATTCCGTGCTGTATCAATGCGTAAAGGTATCCAGCAATCCATCAATACCAGCAGTCAAAATCCAGCTTTCAGGTCGGAAACGAGTATTCAGCTGATCTGCTCAAGAAGTTTGGACTTACAACGATCGTGCTACCGAGGTGCGCACGAGACATGAACTCTTGCTCTTGCACTCGGAGGTCTTACAGGGTGTAATTCCCTCTTGAGATGGCGCAAAGCATTGCGTGTATTCTAACGGTGGCACAGACAACTCATCTATAGCATACACAACGGTTACAGATAGACACGGTAAGGTTCTGCTTAAGAGCAAGTCCAAGAAGACAAAAGTTCTGGACGAAGGTGTGGCCTTCATCATGACGGACATGCTAAAGTCGGTTATCACTCAAGGAATCGCCGGTCCTGTTGCTATAAGCGGCACACAAGCCGGTGGTAAGACTGGTACAACAAACGATAAATACGATATCTGTTTCGATGGGTTTACAGCAAAATATGCGCTTCCTCTGATTGGAACCGATGTCAACATCAAGCTGTCCTCTATGTCCGAAATGGTTGCAAGACTGTGGGGCAAGATTATGAACCAGATTCCGGCTGCCAAGACAGGCAAATATAATGCAGCGCCTGATAACGTGATAAGGATAGGAAACGAATACTATACAAAAGGTACTGAAAAAGGCCGCTCCAGCTATGTAAGAAGAGAGGCAACAACGCAAAGACAAGACGACTGGAGAAACCGAAGCTGATACATCAGATTCTGAGCAACAATCTCGACAGATCCGGTACCTCATCACCTAGCACGCCACCATCCGGTCCCACTATCCCCGGTGCATAAAATATTAGTATACGCACAAGGTGGATTTATTTTTATAAACAATGAGTTAGCAGCTAACCCTGGGCAGGTCACACATAACATGCGGGACCCGCGTTTATATCAAAATTCCATCTAATTTTATCTCGCTGCGTTTAGAATTCTATTCTAAATTTTTATTTTTCCTCCAACGCATTTGATAGTATTGTCATTCATTTGTTTATTATTTGGCAAACCGCGTGTATCTACTCAACATACAAGTGTTGAACAAATTGTGACAAAAGGTGACAAATTTGTAGACGATACAGTCATATTGACAACACAAAATGTCGCTTTTTATAATCAGATTGTACTTGTAATAAGACTTTGATTATTCTATGTATGGAGGTAGAAAAATGGAACAGGGAAAACAACAAAGGCCAATTTAATTCCAATTTTGGATTTCTGATGGCTGCACTCGGTTCCGCTGTGAGGTCTTGGTAACCTATGGTCCTTCCCTTTATAAACTAGGACTTGGCGGCGGATTCTGCATTCCTTATTATTTTACACTATTCTTGCTATCGTAGTAGGTTATCCTCTGATGCTATCCGAGATTGCTCTTGGACGTAAGACTCAGAAGGCTGCTATCGAGGCATACAAAGAAGCTGACCACAGATTCAAGTTCAACGGTATTCTTCAGACAATCGTACCTGGGTTCCTGATCTGCTTCTCACTGCACTTTGTGTGGTTACATCAGTAGTACTCATTTCAAATCAATTGCAACACTATTCAGCAAGAACGCAGTTCTCTAACACCGGAGACCCGGGGCACTGTTTGGCGGAATGGTAGGAAACGTTGGCAACTCCGTAGCTTGGATGGCAGGCTTCCTGATACTTTGCACTGATTATGTATTTGGTGGAGTTTCCGGCGGTATTGAGAAGTTCTGCAAGACTGCTATGCCAGCTCTATTTGTACCACTTTGTTATAGTTGTAATCGATCTTGCACACTTCCCGGAGCTACTCTCGGCCTAAAAGTTCCTCTTCACCCTGACCTATCGATGTGGAAGAAGAGTTTCTAATGTAGTATCCCTGGCCGGTGGACAGATGTTCTTCTCACTGTCACTAGCATCCGGCTGCATCATCGCTTACGGTTCTTACCTCGGTAAGAAAGAGAACCTCGAGTCGAACGCTGCAATCATCACATTAGGTGACTCCCTGGTAGCTATCCTCGCGGTATGGCTATAATGCCGGCCGTATTCGCATTTGGCCTCGAGCCAGGCGGCGGTCCTGGACTGCTCTTTGTGTCGATGACAACAGTATTCCAGTCTATGGGTGCTGCAGGAAAGATCTTCCAGCTTGCATTCTGGCTACTGGTATTCTTCGCAGCTCTGTCTTCCTCAATCGGTATGATGGAGGCCGGTATCTCCGCTATCCTTGACTCTAGAGTTAAAGCCGGTAAGCCGGCAAGCAGAGTTAAGGTATCTGTCGTGATGGCTCTAGCAGCTTTTGTTGGTAACTTCCTGACAACTGCTAGATGCTCTCGGCGGAAACCCTAAGATGAACTGGTTCCACCTATTCGGACAGGCGGATGTATTGAGTGCTATGGGATTGCCTCGCTGAAGGTATCTTTGATGCCCTACTCGGTCTGATTATGGCTATCCTGCTTGGATGGTTTTGTACCTCACTATCTCGATGATGAAATCGAGAATGGCGGTGAGCGCATATTCAAGACAAGAGGATTCTATAACTTCTGCATTAAGTGGATAGGACCTCTCTTTATGGCAATGATCGTTTTACGGACAGTTCACATCATTCTGGGCGAGTAAAAATCTCGCAACGAGATAATGAACGGTATGATCAAAGTCTCAGGACCTTCCGCCGAGGGTCCTTTGATTTATCATATTCTGATTTTTCATCATATTAGTCACATTCGTCCAATTTACTTTTTACATAGGATGCGAACAATTCCTCGTATTTTGACTTGTTTACAACATATGAACACACGTGCCCTGCCCCTTCAAACAGATGTATTTCCTTCTCGGTAGAGCTACACGCCTCATATATCCGAATAGAATTTGCATATGGTACAAATTTGTCTTTTTACCGTGAATAAACATAAACGGTATGGATATTTTTCCAGCAACAGAGATCGGAGATGCAGAGCTTGCCTTAGCACCTCCTCTAAGCCCCCATATTTGCCTTTAAATAGCTCCATATACGCAGTTTTGATAAAAGAGTGCGTATCTCCCATCAAATACGAAATTTGGTCCATTATATCGCTATATGCACTATCTGAAATGCAACACTTTATGTTATACGGGTTTTTATTGCCATCCAGGACTTCTCTATTTCCCGCAGCCAAAATTACCGTAGCTGCGCCCATCGACACACCGTGCAATATTATCGGGATCGTAACAGGGTAGAGTTTTCTGATTTGGCGAATCCAATCGATTAAATCGAAAGATTCCTTTGCACCAAAGGTCAGATAATTCCCTTCTGATGCCTCATGGCTTCTCTGCGATATGACCAAATAATCAAAGTCGTTTCTGTAGTACATATCTGCAAATCGACCCATGTCCCTCAGACCGCCGCTGTGGAACCCATGTACAGCGATGACAATAGCCTTAGGATGTTCGCGTTTGCGGTATAGCCTGCCTGAAAGCTTTAAACCATCCCGAGCTGTTATACTTACTTTTGACGAATTCTGAAGCGGTTCCTCTGTTAACGCTTCCTCGTATTGCAGCAAAATATGCTTGATCTGCGGCTTACATGTAGTTGACGTAAGCTTGAGGCTTTATCGCTGCGTTTCATGAATTCAAAAATACCACTACCTCCAAATTTTTCTATAAATAATAACTTTTTCAAATGCGTAATACCGCCGATTATTTGGTATAATATGTTGGTGTATTAGCAAAGGAGTTAAATATGATTGTATTTCTACAAGCTGTATTCTTAGGTATTGTTGAGGGTATCACCGAATGGCTGCCTGTGTCCAGCACCGGCCACATGATTCTGGTCAATCAAATCTGGCCAATGCGCGTCAATCCGGACTTCATGAGCATGTTCCTCGTTGTAATTCAACTCGGAGCAATTATGGCCGTCGTAATAACATTTTGGAACGACATTTTGGCCTTTTACCAGCGACAACCAAGAAATATATTCGCAAGGACGTATGGTCAATGTGGTTCAAGGTTATTGTGGCATGTAGTTCCTGCAGTAATAGTCGGTCTCAAGTGGGACGATGCGATCGAAGAGCACTTCTACATCACACAGTAGTGTCGATAATGCTCATACTCATCGGAATTCTATTCATTATCGCAGAGAACCGCAATAAGCACTCTAAGCCGGAGACTAACAGTATTGATGACCTTTCCTATAAGCAGGCCTTCATCATCGGGCTATTTCAACTCGTATCAGCAGTTTTCCCTGCACATCGCGCTCCGGATCGACGATTCTAGGCGCCCTGCTGCTTGGAGTCAGCCGCAAGACTGCAGCTCAGTTCACATTTTTCTCGCGGTTCCGGTGATGTTTGAGCCAGCCTGCTCAAATTACTCAAATATGGATTAAAACTTCACCGTTAGCGAGGCAGGCATCCTGCTCGTGGGAATTATAGTTGCCTTCGCAGTATCGATGTTCATCATCAAATTCCTTGTGAACTATATCAAAAACATGCATTTTTCAAAGTGTTTGGTTGGTACAGAATCGTGCTTGGAGCCATCGTACTACTGTATTTTTCTTCGACTAGCTGGTGCAGTGACGTCAAATTGAATTAACTTGTGCAGTGACGTCAAGATCGCCTGTCCTTATTGAATAGAATTAAGGATAGGCGGTTTTATGTTTTTAATGCGGCTTCATACAGCACACAAGTCTAAATACCGGCTAATTATCCAGGAAAGAGTACCCTGTTGTTTTTAACCCTGCAAGAAATCGTCTATAATTTCGTTAAAAGCCTTATAGCTCCGGCGTGCCAATGAATGATTTCCCTTTACAAACTCAAGTCTGGAATTTGGAATTTTGGAAGCAATCAGCTTGGTATGACTGCCGTACATCAAATCCATCGTCCCAGCTATGACCAGTGTTTCCGCCTGTATCCGCTCCAGCTCATCCACGCCGGTTACCGGCTCACCCTTCATCAGCTGTAACAGCTCCGAACGCCTGGTTTGATTATCCTTATCTCCACTAAAGGTCGAATTTGCCTTCTCAGCAGTCCAATTGCCATACGAACCGAAATTCTAAGCGAGCTGTACTTGAGATTAGCGCCACTTAGAATCAGTTTATCCACATACCCAGGATAGTCGATGGCAAACCTGATAGCTACATTGGCTCCATCAGAAAAGCCGAGTATGTGAGCCCTCTTGATGGCGATGCGTATCGAGGAATGCATGCAAACCGGAAAATTGCAGTAATGTAAACGGCTTTTCGCCACGCGAGTTTTTCCGTGTCCACGAGAATCTACGGCTATCACTCTATATTTTGATGAAAAATAATTAATCTGGTGAATAAAGTAGCTGCCGTCCGCACCATTGCCATGGAGCAGGATCAGGGTTTGCCCTCACCTCATATCAATATAGTTGTGTCTAATCATAGCACTCACATTGTATCAAATTGCTTTTGCATAAGGGTGGTTTTTGAAGAAATTTTTGCTTTGCAGAAACAAGATTGTTTTTATTTAAATCATGTTATTGTCAATATGTCGACCTGCACCTATATGCTAGAATATATATCCGTAAGTGTTATATAGCATACTGGGATATTTAGACCGGAGCTACAGGAATGTAGTTGCGAAAAATCCTTCGGTTTCAAGGAATTTGAATACTACATATTAAAAATTTATATGAATTATATGATATCTAATCAATCTATATTATCCATGATAGCAGCTATCGATATTGTTCATGTTGATATTAAACAATTCGAGCATGTATAAAACAACTGTTGCAAAAGTAACGGATGTCACTGACAGGGATAACAATCAATTACTCGAATTAAGAATAGAAAATGGACATAATAAAGGCAAGGTTATCCATCTAAAAAACAAATATGACAAGTCGAGGACTTATGATGAAAAATATTAGTCGCAACGATTACGTCTTCCTTAATGACGATTATTCAGGGATTACAGGGTAAAACGGGATTACTGGGTCGCTGGTGTTTTACTGCTCATTGCAGCACTAATCACTATCGGTGGTCGTCAGGGATTTTTTACTTCTATTTGCATAATCGAGAATATTGCGCTTTTTGGCATTGTTATTTTCATGAACATCCATGGAAATGACATCCTTTACATGACGATATTAAGCGTGCTGATTTTCACGTTTTTCGTTTTGCTGGTTACTGATGGCTTCAACAAGCACATGCTTCTATCATATGCGTCCACACTACTCACCACCTTGCTCCTATCTCTCTGCATCATGCTCCTGATATGGAGAAGTGATATTGATTATGATTTTTCGTATTTTCTACCGGAAACTGTTTACTGTTACTGACGCCAGACACTTCTTTTTAGCACAGGTAATCATAGGCTGCCTCGGTGCTGTTATTGACGTACCTGTAACCGTCACAGCTGCTGCAACAGAACTGATTGAACGAACCCGTAATCTGAAGTTCAAAGGTCTGCTGCACAGTCTTTACGAGATTGCTGATGATATATACGGAACAATGATAAGTGTAGTCCTTCAACAAATATCGCACCAACTCTGCCTATTTTCCTTATTCCATGTCAAATGAGATAAGTTTTAGGACTGTAATAAATCATGACGCTTATTTTTTATATAGCACGCTCATTTTCCTGAATGTTGTCAATAGTTGTTGCCATACTGGTCTCTATCTTTGCAACTTCGTCAGTGGCGCGAAAAGGAGCTAAAGCAGATTAAAATACTTATCATATTATTTGTACCCTCTCACTTGTTGCGGGGGCAATAAAACCGCTAAAGCCATAATGACGACTGCTATAAACATTTCTATTTTTCGCACTGTTGATTGAGTTGATTTATTTAGCTCATATTCATTTCAACGATTATAGCAGTATTGCTCATAACTGCAGTAACTATCTTCTACCAGAATGATATAATATACAAAATCCGCATTTATATCAGTCATTTTGGTTCTATCCATCTCTGTAATACTTATAGTATTCATCATTAAGCATGCGCATCTACAGGGATTCGGTACAGTTGGAGATGTCAAGATTCACGAATCTAACGGTTACCCGGAGTACATTGGGATAAATATGCTTCTAGTTGAAATCGCTGTGTTTGTAGTAATTTTGTTGGAGGACCTCATAGATACGGCCGTGGCAGTGAGCTCAGGAGTCTGAGAGTTGCCCGTCATAATCCGGACTCACGTAGAGCTGGAGCTATTTGTGCAGGAATGAATATCGGCTGCAAAATATTAAGCTCTAACGTCAACACGCTCTTCTTTATATTTGCCGGGGAATTTATGATAATGTGCATAAGCTTTCTAAAGTTCTATTCATGGAGTACGCTTATTAACTCGAAGGATTTCACACAGGAGCTAATTGAGGATTATGATAGCGCCATCGGAAACCTGTTGTTATAATCCCTGTTTCATCATATATATCAGCTAGACTGATGTCCTGATGGAAGTGCCCGTCCGCCTTAATACAGAAAAATTTAGTCGTATCTGCCATTTACAATTACAGCTACTGTGCAATTATTGAAATACAACATTATTATTTACAAATTTCAGCTCTGTGTAGAATATAAAAGTATGAAGTACACGGTAAAGAAAAATAAAAATTCAATTATCAGATCATTTCACCTATGTTAGCTTCAGATTTGTCATTCAATAGGAATCGATGGTTTTTGTCTGTATATGTGTTGTAGACGGTCTATTTGTGTCTAACATAGTCGGGAAAACAGCATTTGCGGCTATAAATCTTATTATGCCTGTGGAGATGATTGTCGGCGGCATAGGCTGATGATTGGCACCAGCGGCGCCGCCGCAGTGAGCAGAAAACGCTCGGAGAACAGAGACAAGAACGCAGAACAATACTTCACAGGATGATATCAGCAACCTGCTGTCGTCGGCATCATAATCTGTATATTTATATATATCTTTATGGAACCAATTCATTGCTCTTGGTAAATTCAGATATGATCAATGATTGCGTTACGTATGGACGAATAAGCATGTATTTCAATGTATTCTTCATGCTCCAGAACGAGTTTTCAAAGACTTTTTGATTGCTGCAGAAAACCTCACCTCGGTCTTTTTGTGTGCACGGTGTTTTGCAGGTCTTTCAAACATCATTCTTGACGCACTTAATCTACGTATTTCACATGGGAGTTGCTGGAGCCCGCATACGCAACCGGAATCAGTGAATTTATCGGAGCTATGATTCCGCTGGTATACTTTATGCGCCCTAATTCAAGTTTACTCAATCTAAAGCGATGCAAGCCGGAGCTCGTCCAATTGCCAAAAGCCTGCGGTAACGGAGTTTTCGAAATGGTTACCAGCATTACATCATCCTTGTCAGCATGTTCTACAATGTACAGCTTCTATATATATAGGTTCTGATCGAGTAGCTGCATACTGCGTGCTCATGTACGTTCAATTTATATTTGCAGCGATTTTTATAGGATATGCGATGGGCTGCTCCCCGGTTATCGGTTATCATTACGGAGCACGCAATACGAATGAACTAGGAAATATTTTGTCAAAAAGTTTTAAACTTCTGTTTATCACCGGTACCGTGATGCTCGCAATTGGAGAGTTTTTGGCAAAACCGCTCAAGCTTTTTGTGGCTGTGACACCTCACTTTTAATTTTGACAGGTACACGCTATGAGGATTACCACGCTGTGCTTCATAATCGTCGGGATCAACATGTTGCCTCATCATTCTTTACTGCCTTGAATAATGGTTGGGTTTCATCAATAATATCGTTCCTGAGAACGCTTTGTATTCAAGCTGTCGTTTGTAATTTTACTGCCTATTTTGATTGGAATCGAAGGAATCTGGTGGTCAAACACCCTATCAGAGATAGCGGCATTTATCATCTCCATGATTACACTGGCTCTGATGCGCAAACGGTATGATTATTAGTCAATAGAATACCGGACAATATATTCGTATATTATCAGGACAATCGGTATCAGCTGTGAACAATCTTGATTTAAATAATAGCCTAGGAATATGCTTGCATGTAAGCAGTCCTAGGCTATCATATTATTTTACAGTTATTAGTTCGCGAGAGAATTAAACTGCCACGCGTTATCTAACGCTCTTTCTTCTCCTTGCGATAACTACCACTATCACAAGCAACACTGCTGCAGCCATGCTGAATGCATAAGCAATTATAGCGCTTGAATCTCCGGTCCTTACTATTCCTGACCTCTTTATGAGCCCAGTTTTTTTAACATTTGATTTACCGGAATCAACAGCTGCTGTTCCGCCACTATTATTTCCATTATTTGGCGTTACGTTGCTGCCTGTTCTGTTAGCAAAGATAAATGTTGAGAATTTATCTGTCTCAAACTCAATCTTTTTGCCATCAATTACCTTATAATCTTTTGATCTTTTCGATAACCTTTTATTTCCTTTATCATGGAAAATCTCAAGCTTGGGACGCTCTCCTTGCGCAGCTCAATACGCACCTTGACCTTTTGTCCTGCTACCGGTTCAACAGCATTATCAGTAGCATCTCTATACGAGATGTCATAAGCTTCGTATTCGTACCCATTTAGATTATAGCCATTTAATTTGTAGCCGAGGAATGACATTTTAACTGCATGCTCAGAATCAGCAGCATATGCCGTTACTTCTTTTGTTCCGGGTGCGATCACCCATGCTCTTTAACACTTGGATACCCCTGCGACACAGAGTTCAATAGTATACACTCCTGCTGCACCCTTTGTGAATAGCGGAGTTTCCTTTCCATCCCTGCCCTTGAGCTTGAGAGCGAAGTTAACGGAACCATCCTCGTTAAACAGATCCTTCATGAGATTATTAGCTCTTACTCTCTGCCATCAATGAGAATGCTTCCAAATTGAATCCAGCATAAGCTTCTCTGGATGGGCCTTTCAGGTAATGTCAGCTTCGTTATCAGCGAGGCTTAACCTCTCCATCCTTATGCACTTTGATCTAAGGATGAAGGAGGCATTGATATCCTCGTATTTATCATCACTGTAGGTTACAGAATACTGACCTATGCCGGTTTTACCTGTATCCTTAATGACGATGTTATTGCCCTCAACAGTATAATCTATGTCCTTATCAAGTGTAGTTCTACCCTTTTGGACAGAAACAAGCTTTATAATTGCTGCAGCCGGTGTCTTGAGTACCGGCTAACAACAACTCCATCCTTGAACTGTTCATCAGTGATGGTTGCCCTCTGCCTTCACTCAACAGAGTCTTGCAGAGCACGTTTGTGTTAATAACGAGGTCAGCCTTATTTCTAATCAGATAACGAATCTGAGTGATGGTTGCTCCCTGCAGACCCTCATGACGCTTGTAATCAACAGTGTTACCGTGAGGCTCGACAAAACCGGGCTTTACAGCAAATGAAAACTCATTTGCACGAAGCCAAATGTTTTCAAGATGTTCCATTCCGTACTGTTTCCCATCGCTAGTCTTGACGATGATACCTCAATATCGTCGGAGCTAGGAATCTTCTCAGACTGTACATTCACAAGATAGTTACCCCAAGGGCTGCCAGTCCCAACCTCTGCCTTAGCAGCTTGATCCAATATTTTCTGTGTAGTTGTAGCATTGAGAGTACCATCCCCGTTTAGAATCTTGTACTCAGGAGTAGCCTGCCCTGGATTCTCATTAAGTCTAAACTTCTTGACCATCTCAAGTAATGGATTATTGGATGTCTTACCATCCTTGATAGCCTTCATGGCTTCCAGATACAGACCCTTTCTGATGGCTACAGAAGTGTCCTTGATTCCTAGAATCTCAACTGTTTTAGATGTTTCCTCATAATACGTTGTCGGAAATCTCTTGGCCTTGTTCTGGTAGCACTCGTCACGGCGTCGTACCGCCCTGCGCCCTCTCATTCCTGATGCCTGTCAGCAGCGCTTAAATCCATCGTCTGAGTGCCACTGTGCAGTTCCTTAAGCTCGCCGTAGTAGAAATCTGCATATGGTACATCCAGCTTGCCATAGATATAATCATTGTCACCGATACCATCTAAGCTGGGTGTTGTAGTTCCTGTGTTGCCGCCCGGATTAGTAGAGCCTCCGGGGTTTGTTCCCGGATTTGTGCCGGATTAGAAACTGCGGATGCATCTGCAGCTTCTGCATTCTGCGTATCTTGGCTGCAATTTTCTTCGCACTCTTTAGTGAATACGTTGCGCCTGTGTTAGGGTGTCAACTAACTCATTGATAGACTTTAGCCGTAGCCGGTTCACCAATAAGCGAGGCCAGCTGCATCCTTGTCAATCGACATATCCTTTGTTCATTTTATCCATGTTGGCTGCGGGTGTGCAGGGTAACAGAACTTGATGACACCGCCGCTTAACCTCCATCTGCAAGGTGATATCGTGTCCGGACCACACAGAAATTAGGATCCGCCTCAGCAGAACCGGTCTCTACATAAACCTTATCCTTGGCAACCTGGTCGCCAGTCACGGCAAACAAATTGACGGCGCATGCTGACCATCATGCTCGATGTCAGAGCCGCGGTCAGCTACTCTTTCGGCCATGTTTTTCATCTACCTATTCCTCCTTAATGAATAAATACATGCAATGTAAAAAGCGTATAAAATAATACTGCAAGCTAGTAAATCTAGATAGTTATACCATACTAACTCAAGCTGATTGTATCATTATGTATTGGAAATATCCACATAAAATATGATGATAATCAACATAACCTTCTAAGAAAATGTATTATTGTTAGTTTTCTCTAACTTTTTAATTGATTCTAAAGACTATTGTTCGTTTTTATAAAAAACCTGAAATCCAGGGAGATTATTTCTCTACTCAGATTTCAGGTTACATAAATTCGCCAAAATTCTTGATTTGCAACGTAGCACACATTCGGCACTCACTTTATCACGCTCTCACAACTCTACCACAACCCCATCATGCTGCATTATCAGGCTGACAATCGTGATTCCCACCCAACACACTGTCTCGAGCACCAGAGGCTTCCCTCCGGTCTTGATCAGCTTCACTATATTGCTGTTCAAACCGATAGCGCCCATTGCCATTACTATCAGGAACTTGCTCAGAGTCTTGAGCGGTTCAAATGCCTCAGCGTTAATTCCCATTGATACGCATACGGTTGTTATTATCGATGCAATTATAAAATACAGAATGAACATCGGGAAAGCGCGCTTAGGGCTGAATGAATTTTGTATCGATTTGCATCAACGCTCACCTCACTCTTCTTGGCCGAGAAAAATTGCCAGCACCAATGTTATAGGATGATTGCCAGGTCCTCGTCAGCTTAACCGTCACCGCTTTGTCAAGAGCCTGAGAGCCAAGATGCCATGCTGTCCCATGTCGAAGCAGCTGCAGTTACGAACGATGTATCATTTCACAGCAGTTCCTGCAACATTCCCAAAAGGCTTCTCCACTCGTCGTGCTCATCCCGGTAAGTGACCGAATATCGGGGAACACGAGCGCCGCAATGACGTTGAAAAAGATATTACGGAAATCGCCTGCGCAACCTCGTCATCCGAAGCATCAATTACCGGAGCTGTGGCAGCTGATAGCAGACTCCACCGCATATTGATGACCCCACGCCGACAAGCGTAGCAGAATTGGCGTCGACGCTTTCATCACCCTTATGTATGATGTACGCGAGAATAAGTGACGTGAAATCGTGCAGATGATTGTGGGGAGCGACTAGAGCTCGGTCTTGAGAATTACATGATTGAGACCAAAGCCAAGGAGAACTACAGCCATCTGAAGTATATATTTGGATGTGAATTTTATCCTTCGCTACATATGCCCTTATTCACCCACATCAGTGTGATAATCATCACCTAAAACAATGAAAATACCGGTCCTCCGACAACCGGAACGAGCTCCAAGGAACCATGCCGGCGGTGCGATAATAAAGCAAGCTGCAATACCGGCAATTTGAATTTTTAATGAACTCATGTGACGCTCCTTTAGTAATTGTTCTTATAAACTATTAATAAATATTAAAAATACGTATTTTTTCGGTAATAAAGCTGCATGCTTTACGCATACCATTCCGACAAAACAATATTAATATAACATAAAATACGAGCTGCGTCGGTAGCAGACGGAGCTCTTTATCAATGCGAAGTACGGCTTTAGTTGATACAAAATTTTATAAAAAGAGCAAGGTTAAACCCGGCTCTAATAACTGTTGGTATATCGGATTGACATGGTATATCTCAATCCGACTACAGAACATGCGCCCTATAGAACTAGCGACGGTGCAGCATAAGCTCTCGCCAGCAGCTCCTGATTGAGCGCATAGAGTCCCCAGGATCTCTTCCATGACAACTCAAACTTTTAAGCAGATCATCAGCAGACTTTTTCTTCTCTCTCCTGCCCTTGACGAACCAGTCAAAGAACCGCATAGTGCGATGGTCGTCTACCTCGTTGGCAGCCTTTGTAAATCTTGTTGATGAGGCTTGTCACATACTGCTCGTGCTTGAGACTGAAATTTAGTGCGTCATCGATCCTTGCATTCCATATCCGGCTTATCAATCTCGGATAGAGTTACCTTTCACCGTTGTTGAAGAGGTATGTTCTCATCAGCATCGCATGGTCACGCTCCTCCTGAGCCTGCACATCGAAATAGTTTGCGAATCCGTCCAGGCCTGCATCATTGTAGAAGTTAGCGAAGTCGAGATACAGATATGCGGAATAAAACTCCTTGTTGATCTGATTATTAATTAGCTCTGCTACTTTCTTGTCTAGCATGTCAGTACCCTCCACATCCATAATTTAATAGTATCGTCCATTTCATGCATTATACCACGTATTATATTCACTTGCCATTAAAATGCACGCAATATAATTGCATTTTAATTTGAGCTTTCCATAATATTTAGAATACCTTGTTGTCCATAATGACGGCGTGGCAATGCATATGAGCTTGCTCGCGAACAGTGCCTCGTACACGCAGTAAGAAATTTGTAGAAAAATAAGCTGCGCACCGAGCAGCCTATTATCTATATCGTATTACCGGCGTTGACCAATTGCCGTCCCGACTTGGATGGAGATGGAGTTGGCTCACATGCTGCTGTGTAATGTGCCTTACGCTCTAAACTTCTCATCCTTGAAGAGGTTCATGAGACAGCTCATTCTCGAATATGTCCTTGCCGTGCAGCGCTTACCGGACAGCAGGTCGTCGAGCATGATGAAGAGTTGCAGGGTCGAGCTAGGTCTAAGAGTTCCGCCTTCCATAACCAGCTCTCCTTTAAGACCGCAGAGCTCACACTCGGCTTCATTAGTTCCCGGGTGAATGTAGAAGTTATTGCCGTGACAGTGCGGACATGCGCCCTTAGGGCCCTTGAAGTAATCGAGCTTATCGTTGTCAGGCTCCATAATCATGAGGTTTCTGTCAGCGATGTCCTTAGCAGCCTCTACTAGATTCTTACCAATCTCCCTGATGCGAGCAACCTTGTCGTCCTGAACGATAACGTCCTTCGACCACGAGAAATAATCGTTATCTACAACCTTCCAGCCAGGGCTCATTGCGAGCATTGCGTGGTCAGTCTCTGTACGTACAGCCCAGTCTGAACCTCCGATTCCTACAAAAGAGATTGCTCTCTGCTTGAAATACTTCATCGGCAGTGGCTCCTTGCCGGCCTCCATCAGCTTTTCCTGGCACCCGAGCATCATACCTGTATCGTGTCCGGGACCCATTCTGTCCATGAGGTTGTGAAACATACCTGTACCACCGGACTCAAAGATTGGGTCAACGATGAGTATTCCGTCAGAATCAGTCATCTTGTCATATGTGCAGCGAAATCATCCTTCTGCGAACATACCATTCCCTTACCCATTACAGAGCTCTAGAACATGCAACACACCCTGTACACGGTTTGATATCCCAGTCGAATAGATGGATAAACTCGATATCGCATCCCATCGGCTTAGCCTGCTCAAGTGCAACGCGGCACATGGTATCGTTGTTGCCGTTTTTTGTCCCTAATGAAATACCCTAAAAATTTTCATACTCAACTCTCACAATCAATTAAAATCATCCATAAGAAAGCTCTTGTTAAAACAGACAGTATTTTCAACTAAATATTACATTAGAGACTTTGTTTTGTATAATCGTTTTATAATCATAAGCTACATAACTGATTTGTTATGTTTAGCCGTACAAAATCACGGGTAGATGCGAGTCATCTGCCGCTTCGCTAACAGCTACTTCCCACAAACCCGTCTGACTTTGTCCATATCAGCTGGAAGAATTCTTAATTTTTCATCTCTTATCGTATTTGTCTAGCTGTAATCTTTCTGTGGGTATTCATTTAAGTAAATCATCCGTCTTCCTCGAAATCTTTCCAACCGCTCTCCGAACATCATACTACTTTATCAATATAGCAACCAGTTCCTTGCCATCCGTATCATGGTATGTTGTCTCACGTTCGGACCATTCCACAGCACGCTTTCATAACGCATCTTCTTATAATCATGCGCACTTCTATGAGTTGTAGAAATTACAACAATCATAGTTTTAAGATCAGACGATAGTATCCGCTCATACGATGAACCAGTACTACCGGAATAAAGCATATCATCCCTATACGTAATTTCTGCTTTATCATAAGGAAGATACAATTCATACTGATCATAAAAATACCAACCAGTCGCCCCTGATGATCACTATCACGGCTACAGTAATTAATACAGTAAGCTGCTGTCTAAGGCTCATACGTCGCCTAATCTTCCTTAATGAATCATATAAACTTATGTCCTCATCAATGGTCTCGGCTACACTGTCCGATAACCGGGCTCCCGCTAACCGTTCCAGCTCGGTGCGACAACCATCGCACTCTCGAGTATGATCCAATACAAGGGCCACACTATCCTCTGAAAGAACGTCATCAACATACAAAGGCATCAAATCCCTTGCCACGTCACAGCTTATCTTCATCCCTTATCCTCCAAATCATCTATTATCTTAAGGCGACTACGATGATAGGTCACGCGTGCCCAGCTATCCGACTTTCCGAACAGTGTCCCGATATCTCTAAAATGCATTTCAGCTACACTCTGAGCATAAACACTTCTTTGTACGGTTCATCAAGATTGTGGATTGCGTGTCTGAGCTCATGAGTTTGTTCATTACTGAGTATGGTAGCTTCTACGCCGTCATCTATCAGTTGTTCCTCATCCAATTTATCGATATCAACAGTATGTCGCTCTTTTTTAAGATATGTAAAATATAAGTTCTTGGCGATTTGACACAGCCATCTCATACTCGATTCACCGCGGTACGAATCGATAGACTCTACGCCCTAAAGAAAGTCTCCTGTGTAATCTCCTCAGCTATGTCGAATCCTCATATAGAGAAGATGTAACGATAGACTGAACTAAAATATTCGCGATATATATGTTCTAAATCCATTGTTACCTTTTCTATAACATGCTTTCATATATGGCTCAGATAATAAGAAAACGTTACAATTACTTTTCTAATTTATCAAGCAGCTGCAGTACTGTCTGCCCCAGAATTGGATGCTTCGCATATGGTGCGATTTCCGCCAATGGTCTAGCACGAAATCCCTCTTATGCATCCTATATGAGGAACAATTAGATTATCGGATTCCACGACTCCTCATCATCATGAGGATAATGTCCAGATCAAGAGTTCTAGGACCCCAGTGGATATTGCGCTCTCTATGCGCTTCTATCTCTATTCTCCGGAGTTCAGCTAGGAGTTCATCCGGTGTTAGCAGCGTCTCAACCAGCAGTGCGACGTTGAGGAAATTGTCCTGCTCAACTCCTCCGTAAGGTACAGTTTCGACATAGGACGAAACACGCTAACTCTGCAGCCCTTGATCCACCCATGCGTTTAACTCCGAAACCAGATACCCAGTTTATCTCCATATTTGATCCAATTGCCACGTACGATTTGTGCCAGCGTTCAATCTGACTGATGCGTCTGCAGCGGCAACCCAATCGTGCGCCCAAGGTTTCTTGATTTCAACAGATACTCCCTTGACCCGCGCATATCTCAGGAGCAATGCCTCAGCAAGCTGTTCCGCCGCCGATTCGAGCAGCTTTACTGTGTGTTCCTTGGCAAATTCAGTTACAAAGGTTGCTACATCACCGTACTAATGGAGTTCTCTAATTCATCAGTCTTGCCGGCAAGTTTGGTATCCGTATACAATTTTTATCGTAAATACAAAGCTTTTGCCCCAGAGTATTCTCCTCCGGGAACAATCCGTGATTAGCGAATACCTCCAGATCGGTTATTCTTATCTCATCGTACATCTCTCACATCTCCTCGGGTACATTCATCTGACACGGCAATAGATTTGAAAGCGCCGCATCACTGCATACTATGTGCTCACGCAGGATAGCCTGCATAGTCTTCATCGTCACGGTAGTTCTCCTTGACATCGTGAACTCTAAATATCGATGCCCTTTAGCGACACCGTATACCGTAGTTGCCACAGTAGCCTCTACGCGCTAGGGTCCACCGGCAAATCCAGTATGAGTCAAGCGTCGACTTTCTCGAAGTGCCCAGCAGCACCGGCATCCCAGTTCTTCATCCTATCCAGATGGTGCATAGCTATCAGGTTGTGCTCCGGCAGCTTGCCAGCCAAATCCGGATCCATACTGATTCTGTTCACGCTGACTCCATGCGATTTAGCGATTTCGATACAACCACTCATATCATCCAACCACTCTGATACAAAATCCCCATACACCCTATCATCTCTAGTGTGCATAAGACAAACCGGCACCATACTCTGGCGGTTGCAGCTGCAACTGTCTCATCATATTTGAAGCCCCAGATATCGTTAACCATATCTGCACCCAGCAAGCGCAGCTTCTACAACGGAGCCCTTTGTAGCTACTCGATGGAAACAGGGATGTCAAAGCGTTCCTTCACAGCCTCAATAACGGGAATAATCCTTGCAATTTCCTCATCTTCAGTTATCCGGATATGTCCCGGCCTGGTTGACTCTCCTCCTATGTCAATTATAGCCGCTCCGTCACGAATCATCTCGGCTATATGATGCAGTGCGCTATCCATGTCATTCCATCTGCCGCCATCCGAGAATGAATCAGGGGGTGAAATTAGTATTCCCATGATGTAGCAGTCATTTTCAGGTCAAAATTCTTATTGCTGATTCTCATTTTATTCCTCAACCATTCTTATTAATCCTCAACCATTCTTAACTTTATGAAATTGTTCAAGTGCCATATCTGTATTACGGATACTTACCATTTATACCGAGAGCACATTTATCTGTATCGCAACAACCTTAACAGTTTATCAAGGTGTATCAATATTCGATGCTGTGATTCTTCTTTTCCTCCGACCAGTTGCAGGTTTCCGAGGCTTCACAGGCAAAGCAAAGCCTTTGACTGTTTGTCTGCTCTCTTTATGATCACCTGCAAAGCATTTGACGAATCCTCGAAAACGCAATTGCTGCCGCGGTGATTGCGAATTGAATCTATAATAGCTGCACGCTCATTCTCCGTGAAATGTGACCTGCTTAGTATCTCAGCGGCAGCTATCGCTCCCGCCTCATCGTGAGATACCCCCGAGCGATACTCGGCGCTCCTGCCAATATCATGCAGCAGAGCGGCAGCGTAAATCACATCCCTGGCCAGCTTTAAGTCCTCTTCCAGAGAGTATATGTATGCGATGCGAGCAACATCCATCAAATGAGATATATCGTGTTTGCAGTACCTGCGTCATCCTCTGCAGCTTCTATCTCGGCCATGCAGCTGAGCCACATCTCATCACGATAGATTGCTCAAGTCTCGCCATACTCTCCGGTATACATGGAGCTGCATCGTGCTCCTCATTTGGAGCTGTCACATCCATATATGGTTCTATGAAATCTGTGCTATATGCCATAGCTATCTTCTCTCCAGCATCCTAAAGAATTTGTTCTGCTAGCTGCTCATTGCCGTCAAATGCACCTCGAGCTACTTGATGTTACGTTCTCGTTCTGATGCCGCGCATAGTCATACATGTGCTCTCTGCTTCAATGAGAACCATCACACCCCTTTGGCTTCAGCTCATTCATAAAAGCATCTGCAAATCTCTGCCGTCAGTCGCTCCTGCAGTTGCGAGTCTCTTGGCAAATACCTCGACCGTTCTGGACATCTTGCTGAGCCCGATAACCTCTCCGTTCGGAATATATGCGATTGCAGCGCGTCCATAAAACGGTAGAATGTGGTGCTCACACAGCGAATAGAACTCTATGTCCTTTTCCATCACAATATCGTTATTTTCAACGGCAAAGCGTTTTTCAAGATGTGTACCGGCTGAATCGTTATACCCACACACCAGCTCTTCCTACATCTTTTGCGACTCGTTCAGGGGTCTCGATTAATCCCTCTCTGACCGGATCTTCGCCAATCCCTTCGAGTATGAGCTTGACGCCTTCAATAATCTTGTCTTTATCCATTATTTCTCCTTCTATCTACAAACTGCTTCACATCGCTTGAGGAACGACAGCGATCCGCACACCAGGATTACATCATCCCGTAACGCATAGCTGTGCGCGGCCTCCATGCCCTCGCAAAATACTCTCCGCCGCCTCGACATGTTCCGAATACCGAAACGCTTTCTCCATTAGCACATCTGCCGGTAATGCCCGGTCGCTGTTAGGCGTTTCAACTGTTATAACCTGCTTGGCAAGTGGCACCAGATGTGCAAGCACACCTCATGTCCTTGTCCATATTCCAACAACCAGTATTACTATCTCCAAAATATTGCTGTACGGAATCCTCCAGCGCTATCGCAGCTCCATCATTATGAGCTCCATCTATTATCACTGCAGGGCCTCTGCAATTTGCGTAAATCTCTACCGCGAGCGACAGGGCGAACTGGCATATACCGCCTGATCCGATATATCGCAGCCTTTGTCTCTTAGCGCCTCAGTAGCCATAATAGCAAGGACGCATTCTTAAAACTGATACGTACCGGCCAGTGAAATATGCACATCATGCCAGTCTCTGTATTCAAAGCTCTGATCTCTTAGCCCTAACGAGCACACTTTGATTTCAGTGTCCGCAACCGTCCTAAGCTCACAGCCTAAAGACTTGCATCGTTCAGATAACACCTTCTCGGCATCTATGTGCTGCTTGGCGCTGACAACAATAGTGTTAGGCTTGATTATTCCGGCCTTTTCGACAGCAATCTCTGCGATTGTATCACCCAGGATTGCCATATGATCCATCGATATTGGCGTGATTACCTCAATCACCGTCGTGGTTACAACATTCGTAGCGTCTTCGCGGCCGCCGAGTCCGGTTTCAAGTACCACATAATCACATTTGGATGCTCTAAAATACAGCATAGCTAACGCTGTCTCTACCTCGAACAACGTTGGAGATCTGAGTCCATCTTCCTCCATATGTCTAATCTCAGCTGCAAGCTCGGTTGTACACCTTGCCAGTTCCTTTTCGCCGATATGGTGACCATTCACCTGAAATTGTTCGCCATACTCAAAAAGCCACGGAGAATAGTAGCTCCCCGTGGTGTATCCTGCTTGAATTAGAATGTTGGATAGATACGAGAGAAGCGATCCCTTACCGTTGGTGCCCGCGACGTGTATAAACCTTAGCTCGTCCTGTGGATCACCCAACCTATGGAGTAGTTCCCGCATGCTGTCCAGGCCAAGTACACTTCCTCATCCGGACAGCTCGTCCAGATATACTCTTGACTCTTTGTAATTCATTTATTGCTCCTATCTTAGTTAATCACACGACCCTATTGCTAATGCGCCTGGTTGATAGTAGCAAGGGATCATTAACAGTTAATTCATTAAAAAGCACCTGCCATCGCCTGATTAGCAAAAGCGCGGTTGATCTCGAACGCTAGTTCACTCACACATCAAATCTATTGTATTTGTCGCAGCAATCCAAGCATAGCTTCTTGCCGCCTTCGAGCCTTATCCAATTTGCCCCCGTTACTTCTCCGCAGCACTCGCATGTATACGACTCAAAGATTTTTGCACATACAGGAACAGCGATGTGGTTTCCTTAACTCAAACATATCACGAGTTCGGATCGCTGATAATATTCAAACGATTCAGCTCTAGTCATTCCTCGGTTTATCCTTTGACACAACCTTATAGCTCTATTGCTTGTCCTATTGTAAAGAGAAAGCTTGCTTTCCTCTCATGTAAAAAGCAATTTCCTTTTCCGATGCTGACGAGCATCGTCTGAATAGCATCTACTCCGCAGGGCATCGTTCTCTGAAATACACACTAATTCTTTCATCCTCGAGCACTTAATATCGTGAATTCGATCGCGTAAAGTGATGCTTTGTATCCTATCGTCAAGCACATTCATGCCCATGAAAAGGCTACACAGTCTTCCCATGTTTTTCATGTCAACCTCCTTGTCAACAAAAATCTTGATTATACAACATTCCTTATAATCCGTTTGATTTATCTCCTATAAATCTAGTCCATCAATATAATTTTGTGACCTCTTACCTCGACTATTTCCGCGTCGATTCCATACAGCTTTTGGTGATCTGCGTTGAGTACTCAATTCCGCCATCAGCATATACTTCTCCGTCTTTTTGAGCAACGAGAAGAATCACAATATCTTAGCGCCAGGTTAATATCGTGAATGACAACAACTGCGGCGAAGCTGTCCTTATCACAGAGCTCTCTGACAAGCTTTTAGAACGTGATGTTGGTTGGCAAGATCAGAAGCTGGTGGGTTCGTCGAGCAGAAGCACCTCGAGCTGCTGCGAAGAGGCTCTCGCCAACGCAACCTTCTGGCGTTCTCCTCCGATAACTCGAAATAAAAGCATCCTTCAGTGTTCTATCCCGAGCCT